>Ga0208880_1000163_pt1 | contig 14140 bp, 16 predicted proteins | sample Knorr_S23_td_Sur_FD_185606 | JGI IMG/M metagenome (GOLD analysis project Ga0208880, IMG submission 185606) | Marine microbial communities from Southern Atlantic Ocean transect - Knorr_S23_td_SurfaceB_ad_5m_LV_B (SPAdes) (version 2) | ecosystem: Environmental > Aquatic > Marine > Oceanic | place...
ATAAAAACTTTACTGTTATTCAGTGTAATATTAAATCAATAGAATGGTTATATTTAGCAGCAAAAGGTCATCGAAGAGCTAAATTTGATTTAAAAAATAATAAAGAAACTTGGCTAGTTCCTTAATTTAAATGAATAATGGAAGTTTTTTAGATTATATACTTGATCTTATAGAACCTCTTAATCCATTGCACACTAAAAAACTATTTGGTGGTATAGTAATACTAAAAAAGAATATCACATTTGCAATGGTATTTAATGAAACTTTATATTTAAAAACTGATAAAACAAATAAAGAAAATTTTTTAAAATATAATTCAAAACCATTAAGTTATAAAAAAAAAGGAAATACTATTAATTTAAGATACTTTGAGATTCCGGTAGAGATATTAGACGAACATGAAGAATTGATTAATTGGTGTGAAAAATCAATAAATTTAAAAAATTAACTTTGAATATTTCTTCCAATTATCTTGGTAGTGTTTTGTGTTTTCAAATACTGCTTTTTTTTCTTCTTCGGTAACTTCTCTTACAACTTTTCCTGGAGAGCCAATAACTAATGAATTGTCTGGTATCTCTTTATTTTCTGTAATTAAAGCTTTGGCACCAATAATACAATTTTTACCTATTTTTGCATTGTTCAGTATAACTGCCCCTATACCAATTAAACTGTTATCTCCTATAGAACAACCGTGAAGCATAACCATATGTCCAACTGTTACATTCTTTCCTACTATCAATGGACAGCCTGGATCTGTATGTAAAACGCTCCCGTCTTGAATATTTGATCCTTCGCCAATATGAATGTTTTCTATATCTCCTCTTAAAACTGCATTAAACCAGATGCTGGAATTCTTCTCTAAAGTAACGTCCCCTATTATAGTAGCATTAGGAGCTACCCAATTTTCGCCTGAGTTTTTTGGTTTTTTATTTTCCAAATCATAAAACATAATTTATATAATACATTATATGCCTCCTTTAAAAACTCCAATATGTGATTTTGGAAAAATAGCTGATGACTTCAGATTAAAATCAACTGAAAATAAAATAATATCCTTAAATGAATTAAAAGGTGAAAAAGGAACATTAGTTATGTTCATTTGCAATCACTGTCCTTATGTAAAAGCTGTAATAGAAGATATTGTAGAGGATTGTAAGAAATTAGAAAAACTTGGAATCAATTCAGTTGCAATATCATCAAATGATCAAATTAATTATCCTGAAGATTCTTTTGACAATATGGTTTTATTTGCAAAAAAACATAAATTTGGATTTCCATATTTACTGGATGAAACTCAAAACGTAGCAAAAAAATATGATGCAGTATGTACACCAGATTTTTTTGGATATAATGATAACCTAGAACTTCAATACAGAGGAAGAATAAGGGAACTTAAAGATTTAAAACCTGTTAGATCAGGAGATAGCGATTTATTTTTAGCTATGAAACAAATTTCAGAGACGGGAAAAGGTCCTGAAGATCAAATCCCAAGTATGGGTTGCAGTATTAAATGGTTAAATAGTTAATGTATTTAGTGATAACCAGATCTTATCCACCGGAAGTGGGTGGCATGCAAAACTTAATGTGGGGACTTTCAAGAAGTTTAGCTAAATTAGATATGGTTAAAGTTTTTGCAGATTATAGTGATGGTCATCAAAATTTTGATGAAAGTGTTTCTTTTTCAATTGAGAGAGTTTCTGGTTTTAAAATTTTAAGAAAACATAGAAAATCATATTTAATTAATGAATACTTAAAAGAAAATAAAAAAGTAAAATATATAATTGCAGATCATTGGAAAAGCTTAGAATTAATAAAAACTAAAACAAAAAAAATCTGCTTAATTCATTCTAAAGAAATTAATCATGATCAAGGATCAAGATTAAACAAAAGAGTTCTCGATGTATTAAATAATACTGATTATGTTATTGCAAATTCAAATTATACCAAGGAATTAGCAATAACTTTAGGAGTTAAAAGTGATAAAGTTGTTGTTATAAACCCTGGAGTAGATCCTGCTTATAAAATTTCTAACGAAGATTTAAAAGAAGCTCAAAAAATTCTTGGAAATAAAAAACAAAGAATAATAACTGTTTCAAGATTTGATAAACGAAAAGGACATGAAAAAGTTATTATGGCACTTAGAAACTTAAAAGAAATTTATCCTGATATAATTTATATTTGTATTGGATATGGAGAAGAAGAGGAAAACTTAAAAAAATTAGTAAACGAATTAAATTTAAAAAATCATGTGCTTTTTTTAAAAAACATTAGCACAGGTCTAAAAAATGCATTGGTTGCTCAATCTAATTTATTTATTATGCCTTCAATTATTTACAAGAAGTCTGTTGAAGGATTTGGAATTGCTTTTATTGAAGCCGCACAATATGGGATACCCTCAATTGGCGGCAAAGATGGAGGGGCTTCTGATGCAATTAAGCATATGGAAACTGGATTAATTTGTGATGGAAATAACTTAGATGATATTTATTCAAGTATTAAATCAATGTTCCAAAACAATAAATACTTAGATTACGGTAAAGCGGCAAAAGTAAACTCTGAAAACTTCCTTTGGGATAAAATTATAGAAAAATATAAAAAAATTTTAAATTAAGTTTTATTTTTCTTTAGCTTGTTAATTGAGCTTTTAAGTTTATCACCAAAAATTAGCGGAATAATAAAACCTACTATAGTTATAAACCAGATTACTAAAGAAACATTAGATTGAAATAAATACATATAGTCCCCATCACTTATTGTCATTGCTCTTCTTAAATTTGTTTCCATTAATCTGCCTAGTATTGAACCCATAATTACTGGAACTAAAGGAATATCAAATTTCCTCAAAAGCCATCCGAGCACTCCAAAAAAAATCATTAATAATAGATCAAAGCTAGAACCCGATATTCCGTAAATACCAACAAATGAAACCATTACAACAATTGGCATTAAATATCTGCTGGGTAAAAGTAAAACTTTAGAAAATAATTTAACTAAAGGAATATTTAAAATTAAAAGAATAATATTCCCAAAAAATAATGCTGCAATCAATCCCCATACTACATCAGGATTGTTTTTAAATAATAATGGGCCAGGAGTAATATTCATGGTCATTAACATCGCAAGTAACACTGCGGTTGTTCCAGAACCTGGAACACCAAGAGAAAGCATAGGCACCATCGCACCACCTGCGGCAGCATTATTACCAGCTTCTGGAGCTGCCACACCTCTTTCGTCCCCTTTTCCAAAAGTATTATTTTTATTCGATACTTTTTTTTCAAAAGTATAAGCAATAAATGAACCAAGTGATGCACCTGCGCCAGGAAGAACTCCTGCAAAAAAACCCCAACAAGATCCCCTCAAAGCAGCATAAAAAGACTTAATTAAAACTTTAAAATTTGGAAAAATATTTGAAATATTAAATTTTGTTAACTTTGGATTTATTTTGTCAGTTTGTTTTTTTTCTAAAAATACAAACACTTCAGAAATTGCAAACATTCCAACAATTACAATTAAAAAATCTATTCCATCATAAAAATGAACATTTCCAAAACTTAATCGGGGAACACCTGTCTGACCATCGATGCCAATTGTTGATACACCTAAACCTATAGATGCAGCTAATGCGGTTTTGGCTTTATTTTCTGAACTTACCCCTCCAAGAGTTGCAAATGCCATTGCAAAAAGAGCAAAATATTCAGCAGGTCCAAACAATAACGCAACTTTTACTAATTGAGGAGCTAACAACATCAAACCAATCGTTGAAATAAATGCTCCTACAAAAGATGCTAAAGCAGTAATGGTTAAAGCTTCGCCGGCTTTTCCTTTTAAAGTCATAGGGTAACCATCTAATGTGGTCATTAAAGCAGGTTCATCGCCTGGAATATTAATTAAAATGGATGAAATTCTACCACCATACATCGCACCATAATAAACACTTGCTAATAAAATCATGGATGCGGTTGCATCAAGACCTAAAGAGAATGAAATTGGAATTAAAATAGCAACACCATTTGCAGGTCCTAGCCCTGGAAGGGCTCCAAAAATAGTTCCTAAAAAACAGCCAATTAAAGCTAGTAAAATATGTTCATAAGTGAATGCTACTTTAAAACCTCCTAATAATAATTCAAAAGTTTCCATTAAAATCCAAAAAAACCTTTTGCAAGAGATAACCCTAAAACAATGTGAAATAAAAAATACAACAATAAAGAAAATACAACTCCAAAAATTATACTTTCAATTACTTTTGATCCAAGTCTCCAAGATATAAAACTGGTTGCAATTGCTGATGAAATTGTGAAACCTAAAATTGGAAGAAATTGTGCATAAAGAATAAGTACAATAACTAAAATAAACAGTTCTATAAATTTATATAAACTTGACCACTTTGGTTTTATTTCTGGCTTTACAATTATAAATATTGAAGAAACAAACATAACAAAACCTATAAGATATGGAAATTTTTTTGGTCCTAGTGGATCTGAAATAAAGCTTAATTCAGTTTTGCTGGCAAAATAAATATATAAAACAGAAAATACTAAAAAGAATATGCCAAGCGCTCTATCTGTCATTTTATGAATGAATACGGGTGCTAATTTATTAGCACCCGTAAAGTTAATTTACTTAATTATTCCTATTTCTTTAGAAATAGTCTGAATTGAAGAAACAGAATCAGCTACAAAACTTTGAAAAGCATCTCCTCTTAAGTCAAGTGGAGCTAAACCATTCTTAGCCATTGTATCTTTCCATTCTTTTGATGCATAAACTTTGCCAACTGCATCTGCCCAGAAGTTATATGCTTCATCAGACATACCACCCGGTACATAAAATCCTCTCCAGTTAGCACCAATTGCATCAACACCTTGTTCTTTTGCAGTTCTAAATGAAGAAAATTCACCTGGTAATCTGTCAGGAGATAAAACTGCTAAAACTTTAATATCCCCAGAATCTACAAATCCTTTTGCTTCTGAAACATCGCCAGTAAACGCTTGAACTGAACCAGCAAGTAACTGTGTTACTGCATCTCCACCACCATCAAACGCCACATATTTAATGCTCTTAACATCATTAATACCGTACTTTTTAGCAGCTATTAAAACTTTAAGATGATCCCATCCACCAACAGCAGATCCACCTCCAACTGTAATTGATTTTGGATCCTTTTTAATTTGGTCTAACAAATCAGTTAAAGAATTCATTGAAGAATTTTTAGCAACTGCAATTATTCCATAGTCAGCTCCAACTGAACCAAGCCATCTTACTTGACCCATATCGTTTCCTGGGTAAGCACCTTGAGCAAGTCTTGTTGCGGTAGCTGAAGATGCGGCAACTATCAATTTATTGTCACCGTTTCTTTTATTTACTACTTCAGCAAAGGCAACACCACCACCTCCGCCAGCCATGTTAGCTACTTCCATTGATCCGTTAATTAATTTTAAATCCTGCAAAGTTTTTCCAACTGATCTACATGTAAAGTCCCATCCACCACCTGGGTTTGCTGGCGCAATACACTGTGATCCGCTTGAATCGAATGCAAATGCATTAGTTGAAAAAATTAAAAAAGCAGAAAATAAATATGTAATAAAATTTTTTGTTAATTTCATTATTTCCCCCTTTAATTATTATTTGCCCAAATAAATAATATGATTAAGAGAGTGTCAACATTTCAAAAAATGCTTGATTTATTTTTTTACTTTACAACTTATGGTTTAATATAAATAAATTTTATTTAGTTTGCAAAATCAACATTATTTAAGATTTTTTCAAAAACTTTTTCAACAGAGAGTTTTGTTAAGTCAGAAACTTGGATAGCTTTAAAATTATCTCTTTCGATGCTAACTTTATGAGCGGTTGTGTGCGAACCAAATAAAGAAATTCCTTTTACTCCTAAATGAGCTGACATATGAGCTGGGCCTGTATCATTTGCAACTACAAAAGAACTATCTTTTATTAGTGAAGAAAGTTTTGAAATATTTAAAGGTTTTTCATTATCTAATATATTTAAAGCATTAAGATTTTTTGCTTCATCAATTTCATTAGGTCCTGGTGCAACAAGAATTTGATAACTGTTTTTAAAATGATTTTTTAATTTTGTAATCAATTCATTATAATAAGGCCATCTTTTTGTTGTAAGATGTGAAGATGAAAAAGGGAAAAGCAAAATATATTTATCTAATTGATATTTAGATTTAATTTCATTTATATCTTCACAGCTCCAAGAAAAATCAGGTTTAAGAACATGTTTTGTTTTAATTCCTGAAGTCTCAAGTTGATATTTAAATCGGTCTAGTACTGAACTTTTGTCAAAATCTTTTTTCGTTGTGCCCTTAGGTAACGTTGTTTCTGTTGAGGACCAGGTATTATAATTTGCAGTTGGAAATAATATTTTTTTATAAAATGTTGTTCTATCTGAATTTTGAAGATCAAAAATTTTAGAAAAATTATATTTTTTAATTTTTCTCATTAATTTATATAAATAAATTAAATTAAATCTTGATAGACGCTTATCAAGAATGACCATTGATAAATAAGGATTTTTTGTAAATAAATCCACATAAGGGGCAGTTGTTAAAATATATATTTTATCGGATAGATGATTTTCATAAATATCTTGAATAGCGCCACTTGCTTGAGCTATATCACCTAAAGATCCATGCTTTATTATAAGAATATTAGACATATTTGTAACAACTTATCATAGTATAAATCTTTATGAATAAAATTCTAGTTGAAGTATCAGCAGGTGAACTTCTTGACAAAATTTCCATATTAGAAATTAAACAAGAAAAAATAAAAGATGCTGAAAAACTTAAATTTATTCTTGATGAATATAATATTTTAAAACAACAATTAGACCAAAATGTAAAATCTGATGATAAATTGAATAAACTTTTTCAATCTCTTAAAGAAATAAATTCAAAACTATGGGTGATAGAAGATGACAAGAGATTATGTGAAAAAAATTCAGATTTTGGGGAAAAGTTTATTAAATTATCAAGAGATGTTCATTTTTTAAATGATGACAGAGCTAAAATAAAATTAGAAATAAACAATCATACTGGCTCAAAAATTAAAGAGATTAAAGAATATACTAACTATTAAATTTCTTTTAAATGAATGATAAGTCGTCAATAAAATACATTATCGGTTTATCTATACCAATTTTCTTTGCCAATCTTGCTATTCCTTTAGTTGGAATTGTTGATACAGCTTTAATGGGTAATTTAAGTAATAAAACCTATTTGGCAGCAACTACTATTGCCTCCAGTTTTTTTTCTATGATTTTTTGGAGTTTTGGTTTTTTAAGAATGGGAACCGTTGGAGTTATAGCAAAATCATATGGAGAAAAAAATTTTGACGAAATCATTAATGTAATTTTTAGAAATTTAATTTTTGTTATTATTATTTTTCTTTCTTTAACTATTTTTAAAAACCAACTTTTTAATATTTGTATTGATGTCTTTGAAATGACTAATGAAACAAAACTAAGATTTGCTGATTATTTTAATATAAGAATTTACTCTTCAATTGGAGAATTAACTATTTACATTATTACAGGTGTTTTTATCGGATTACAAAAAACAAAAATTTCGAGTTTGACTGTTGGAACGCTTTCAGTATTAAATATAATTTTTAGTATTGTTTTAGTTAAAATCTATAATTTGGAAGTTAAAGGTGTTGCTTATGGCACTTTATTTGCTTCAATAATTACATGTACAATTTTTCTGTTCTATACTTTTTTACATCTAAAGAAGATTGCTAAAATTAATTTTAATATCGATGAAATTTTAAATCTAAATAAAATTAAAAATTTAATAGAAATTAATTTAAATATTTTTGTTAGAACTATTTTATTAACCTTTTCTTTTTTATGGTTTACTTATCTTGGTAGTAAAATTGGAGAAGAATATGTGGCCGCAAATGCAATTTTGCTTAATTTAATTTTTTTATCATCCTTTATTTTAGATGCTTATGCCTTTTCTACAGAAGGAATAATTGGATACTCAATAGGATCAAAAAATTTAAATTTATTTAAAAAAGTAGTAAAAAATTCTTTTATTTTAACTTCTATAACCGGTCTTATTATTTCATTAAGTTATCTATTTTTTAAAAATTACATGATTGGTTTTATGACTGATATAGAAAGTATTAAAACCATAAGTATTCAATTTTCTTTTTGGTTAATAATTTTACCTTTTGTATCGTCTTTTTGTTATCAATTTGATGGAATATTTATAGGTGCGTCACAAACAAAAGAATTAAGAAATGCTATGATAATTTCTGTTTCTCTTTATTTAATATTGTCCTTTTATTTTATAAATATTTATCAAAACTTTGGTTTGTGGTTAGCTTTTACTATATTTTTAATCTTAAGAGCTATTACCCTTCTTTATTATTTTAAAAGAATTTATATAAAATTTAATTAAACGAGACTTGGAATAATTTTTCTAAGTTTCATGCTTTCTTTAGGGTCAATCTTTGCATAAATTATTCCTTTGCCAGATTTTTTAATACTTAAAATTTTACCATCAGGTGAAATTATTACTGAGTGACCAAATGTTTCTCTTTTTGAGTTATTTTTACCTGTTTGATTTGGTGCAAAAATAAAACAAAAATTTTCAATAGCTCTTGCTTTTAATAATTCAATCCAATGTTTTTTTCCTGTGAGTTTTGTAAATGCAGATGGAACAGTTATAAAATTAAGATTAAGTTTTGATAAATTTCTGTAAAGTTCTGGAAATCTTAAATCATAACAAATCGTCAATCCCAATCTTCCCCAGGGTAAATTTGCAGTTACTAGTTTATTTCCAGGTTTAAAAGTTTTACTTTCGTTATGTTGTTCTTTTTTAGATATTTTAACGTCAAACATATTTATTTTATCATAATAACAAATAATTTTTCCTCTAGGTCCTATAAGAATAGATCTATTTCTCAATTTTTTTTTATCTTTTATTGGAAGAGATCCGATTAAAATCCACTTTTTATATTTTTTACAAATTTCTTTTATTGATTTTACTAATGGGTCTTTTTGCATTTCATAAGAGAAATAATTAAGTTTTTTTTTATCACTTGTAATAATCGAAGAAGTTTCGGGAGTTATGATAAAATCAGATTTATTTTTAATTGCTTTATTTATAAAATTTAAAATTTCTTTAATATTTTTATTATAATTTTCACTACTGGATAATTGTATGCATGCTACTTTCATGTTTGAAATCCATATTTTTTTTCTAAAAATTTTATTAAATTATGAATTAAAAAAGTCATAAATAAGTAAATACTACCAGCAACAATAAACACCTCTATTGGTTTAAATGTTGTTGAAATAATATATTTTGCAACGCCCGTTAAATCCATCAAAGTAACTGTACTTGCTAAAGATGTTCCCTTAAGCATTAAAATAATTTCATTTCCGTAAGCTGGCAAAGACTGTCTTATTGCAATAGGAATTTGAATCTTATAAAATATTATTTTACTTGATAGGCCAAGGCTTTTTCCTGCCTCTATTAAACCAGGTTTTATAGTTTGAAATGCTGATCTTAAAATTTCAGAAGTATAAGCCCCTGTATTTAAAGCAAATGCAATGATTGCACACCAATATGGCTCTTTAAGCACAATCCATAAAACAGTCGATCTTAAATATTCGATTTGGCCTAAACCAAAATAAATTATAAATATCTGAACCAATAAAGGAGTTCCTCTAAATATATATGAGTAACAGTAAGCAAATTTATTTATAAAGGTATTTTTACTTAGTCTCAATATTGCAAAACCAAGTCCTATAAATAATCCAAAAAATAAAGATAAAGATAACAATTTTAATGTGATTAAAGTTGCATTTAACAACTTTGGAAAACTATTAATCATCAACTCAATATCCATTAAAAACCTCTGCTATATTTAATTTCTAATCGATTTATTAATTTCATGCTTAAATACGTAAGCAATAAATATAAAACTGCTGCAAAAGAGTAGAAAAACAAAGGATCTCTAGTTGATCCTGCTGCAATATATGATTGTCTCATAATTTCTACTAAGCCAGTAACTGAAATTAGCGATGTATCTTTTAATGTAATCTGCCAAACATTACTTAGATTAGGAATAGCAAGTCTTAACATTTGAGGCAAAATTACTTTAAAAAACTGAACATGTTTTTTAATTCCTAATACTTTAGAAGCTTCAAATTGACCTTTATCAATTGATTGAATAGCGCCTCTAAAAACTTCAGTTGAATAAGCGCCTGAAATAATTCCTATTGCAAAAGAGCCAGTTATAAATGCATTGATTTCGATGTATTCATAATATCCAAACATTGATGCAACAAACATAATTGCACCACTTCCACCAAAGAAAAAAAGATAAATGACTAATAATTCTGGAACCCCTCTTATTACTGTGGTGTAAAAGTTACCTATAAAATTTAATACTTTATATTTAGATAGTTTTAGGGGTGTAAAAATTAAAGCAAAAAAAAAACCGATTAACATAGCTGTTATTGAAACAGCCAATGTCATTAAGGTTGCATAGAATAATTCGTCTCCCCAACCTGTTTTTCCAAATGAAAGAAGTTCCATAGATTTTGGCGACTATATACAATAGTCGCCAAATCTGAAATTATTTACATAGAAGCGTCAAAACCGAACCATTTGATTGCAATTCTACTAATGTCTCCATTTTTTCTTGCTTGATCAATGGCTTTATTGAAATCTTTAAGAAGTTTTGCATCTCTTTCTCCAATTGCTCCACTTCCACCTTTTCTAATTCCAACACCTACACCGTTACCAAATGCACCTCCAGAAAAAGTTGGTCCAACAAGGACAACGTCTTTTCCAGATTTTTCTGCATAGTCAGTAAATGCGACTGCTGCAGCTAAAGCAACATCACATCTTCCAGATGTTAAATCTAAGTTTACTTCATCTTGAGTTTTATAAGTTCTAACGTTAACGCTGCCAACATCACCAGACTCTAAAAAGTTTTGGTGAATAGTTGCTGTTTGCACGCAAACTGTTTTACCAGCTAAAGCACCTTCAATAGTTTTAAGAGCTTTCTTAACATCAGATCCACCAATAGATAAATTTATTCCTGATGGAGTATCCATTCCTTCAAGATCAGATCCTTTCATGACAGCTAACTGCGCAACTTCATCTGCATAACCTTGTGAAAAATTAATTACTTTTAATCTTTCATCAGTAATTGACATTCCAGCCATGATTGCATCAAATTTTCTCATTAATAGAGCTGGAATCATTCCATCCCAATCTTGTTCAACAACTTCGCATTGTTGACCAATGTATCTACAAAGTGTCCAAGCTAATTCAACCTCAAATCCAATTAACTTTCCTGAAGCATCTTTTGAATTCCATGGAGGATAAGCGCCTTCAGTTCCAATTTTTATTTTATCAGCATAAACGTTTCCAATGATAAATAAAGAAGCAAGAACCGAAATTATAGTTTTTTTGAATATATTCATTATTTTCTCCTTTAATAAAAAAAATATTATTTCACAAAATAATGAAATTAAAAAGAAAAATTAGTGATTAATTGAAGAAGAAAAATTCCACGAACAGTCAAAACTTGGGATATAAACTCTTGATAATTTTGCATTTCCGAAGTTATGATTAAATACATTTAGCCAGCTCTCTACTTGTTTTGGTTTTTTATCCTGGCTACCAACTTGGGCGGTAATTACACCTTTTGGTTTTAAAATTCTTATTAATGAGTCCATGTTTTTTGCAGCTAGATCAATACAAAACTGATCATCATTTAAATCTACAAAAATTTGATCATAGGTATCTTCTTTAATTGATTTAATGCTTTCAAAAGCATCTCCCCAAATACATTTTACAGAATTTTTTTCTGTCGCCTTTTCTCCTATTTTACTTAGATGTTTATCACAAACTTTAACTACTTCCGGATCAAGCTCAAACCAATCGATAAAACCAAAATTTTTTGAAATACATTCTCTTGCAACACCACCATCACCACCTCCAATAATGGCTACTTTTTCTTTATCAGAATTTAATCTAAGCCCTGAATTTACAAAAGTTGAACTGTATAAATATTCATCACTTTCAGCGACCTGTATTTCTTTATCAATAAACAGAGCTTTACCAAATTGTTCTAATTCTAGAATTTCTATATGTTGACCTACTTTTGATTTAAAATTTTCTAAAACTTTGTTAACTAAATATTTTTTCTGAAGTCCTGGGGTACTATAATTGTCATGGTAATGATCTATAGTATCCCTATTAAATTCTTTTTTAATTATTCTGTCGTGCTTAATTTCTTTTTTAACAATATCCAAAGCAACATTAGGTGATATTTTTCCACATGTAAAAAAATCAAAACTAGTAATTCCATGTTCTGGAAATGTATGGAAGCTTATATGACTTTCAGCAAGTAAGGCTACTAGAGTAAAACCTTGAGGTTCAAATTTAAATTTTGAAATATTTAATACCGAAACTTTAGCTTTATCAGCTATTTTATGAACCAATTTTTCATAGAACTCAGGTGTATTTTCTCCTTTAGTTCCAATGATATCTAGAGTGATGTGCTCCCCAACCTTCATCATAAAAAATTACCCTCTTTTATAACTTTTTACTTTTTCCAAAATTTTTTGCATTTCTGCAAAACTGAGATTCTTTGGCTTTCCTAGTCTTAGTGCAAGAAAGTATTGATGGCAAATGTTTTCTACTTCTTGTGCAAGTTCAAAAGCTTGACTTAAAGTATCGCCATATGCAATCTGTCCGTGATTTGCCATCAAGCAAGCTTTCCGATTCTCTAGAGCTTTTAAAATATTTTGAGATAATTCTTTTGTACCAAAAGTTGCATACTCTGCACATTTTATGTCTTCTCCTCCAACAAGTGCAATCATGTAATGAAAAGGTGGGATTGATTTATGATGTGTAGAAATTGCTGTTGCGTGAGGTGAATGGGCATGGACGATTGCTTTTGCCCCTCTTTTTTTTTTATAAATATCTTGGTGAAATCTCCACTCTGAAGAGGGATTTAGGCCAGAATTAAATATTTTAAGAAAATCATATTCTTTATTTACTGATAAGAACACAATATCGTGTTCTTTTAAATTCTCATATTTAATGCCAGATGGAGTAATATAAAATCCGTCCTCACCGTCAATATTTGCTCTTATTGATATATTTCCAGATCTTAAGGGAGAAAGATTGGTACTATTTAATTTTTTTGAATATTCAATTACTTCAAGCTTCTTATTAGTCATTTTATCTATTAAATAATTTTTTTAATCCTTGCTCTGATGCATCACATAAACCTTTTTCAGTGATTAGCGCTGTAATATATTTTGCTGGTGTTACATCAAAAGCTAGATTTAGTGACTTGCTTTTTTTTGGGTAAATTAAGATTTTATTAATATTTCCTTTCTCGTCTACTCCTTCAACATTTGAAAGCTCATTACTATTTCTTTCTTCAATTGGAATATCTTTAGAATTCTTTAAATCCCAATCTATAGTTGAACTTGGAAGCGCAACATAGAAAGGAATATTATTATCATGAGCTGCAAGCGCTTTAAGATAAGTTCCTATTTTATTGCAAACATCACCATTAGATAAAGTTCTATCTGTTCCAACAATACACATATCAACCTGACCTCTTTGCATAAGTATTCCGCCTGTATTATCTGCAATAATTGTATTATTTATCCCCTCTTCATTTAATTCATAGGATGTTAAATTAGCCCCTTGATTTCTTGGTCTCGTTTCATCAACCCAGACATGAACAGGAATATTTTTTTTATGCGCATGATAGATTGGAGATGTTGCGGTTCCCCAGTTTATTGTTGCAAGCCAACCTGCGTTACAATGAGTTAAAATATTTACTGTATCTTTTTTTTTATTATAAATTTCCTCAATGATGTTAAGACCATTAATTCCAATATTTTCACAAAATTTTTCATCTTCATTGCATATTTCTTTAGCTTCTTTTAAAGCGGTATTTAAAAGATTATCTTTTTCAATGATAGATAACTTGTTATTCATTCTATGAATTGCCCATTGAAGATTAATTGCTGTAGGCCTTGAATTAACTAACTCTTCTGAGCTTTTTTTTATAAATTCTAGCGAATTATTTTCTTTAATTGCTAAGACTATTCCATAAGCAGCTGTAGCAC
>Ga0208880_1000165_pt1 | contig 14064 bp, 25 predicted proteins | sample Knorr_S23_td_Sur_FD_185606 | JGI IMG/M metagenome (GOLD analysis project Ga0208880, IMG submission 185606) | Marine microbial communities from Southern Atlantic Ocean transect - Knorr_S23_td_SurfaceB_ad_5m_LV_B (SPAdes) (version 2) | ecosystem: Environmental > Aquatic > Marine > Oceanic | place...
TAATTTCTTGCCTGCAATAGCTATAGCTTTTCCTTTTCTAGTTCGTGCATTACATCTTGTTCTTTGTCCTCTGACAGGAAGTTTTTTTCTGTGTCTAGATCCTCTATAGGTTGCTAAATCTATTAATCTTTTAATGCTTAATGAATTTTCTCTTCTCAAATCTCCTTCGACGGTAAAATTCTGATCTATGTATTCTCTGATTTTTAATATTTGATCGTCTGATAACTCATTAACTCTTTTAGACTTAGGTATTTCAAGAGCTTTGCAAATATCATTTGAAAATTTATTTCCAATTCCATAAATATATGTGAGACCAACGTGAACTAATTTATTTTGTGGTATGTTAACACCTGCTATACGAGCCATAATATTGTGATAAAAATTTAGCCTTTTATATAAGAAGATCTTTCAATGTCAACGGATTATCCATTTAGAATATTGGCTATTTTATTGGATATTTCTTCCATTTTAAGAGTGCCGTCTAACTCGTAAAAATTACCATGATTAGTATAAAAATTTAAAACTGGTTTTGTTTCATTAATATAGGTATCAAATCTTTTCATAATCACTTCTTCTTGATCGTCATCCCTTCTTCTTAAGTTTTTTTTTCCGCATTCATGATTGTTTATTTCCTCTTTATTAAAAAATTCATTTAATGTTACATTGCATTTTAAACAAGTCATTCTTCCCATAATACGCATATGAATAACCTCTCTATTGACATTTAAATAAATAACAGCATCTATTTTTTGACCTAGTTCTTTCATAATATTTTCTAAATTATGAGCTTGATTTATATTTCTAGGATATCCGTCAAAAATTATTTTTTCTTTGTTATCCAAACTATCAATTGTATTTTTCAATATATTTTCAACAAGATCGTCAGGAACAAATTTACCTTTACTAATAAGAGATTCTATTTTTTTTCCTAAATCTGTTTTTTTGTTTATTTCTTTTCTTAAAAGATCACCGGTTGATAATTGAAAATAATTATAGTTTTTAACAATAAATTGAGCTTGAGTGCCTTTACCCGCACCTGGTGGACCCAATAAAACAATATTCACTTTTATCTTCCAAATTTAGTTTTTTTTATTAATTGTTCGTATTGTGAACTCATCAATCTAGTTTGAATTTGTGTAACAGTATCGATTGCTACAACAACAACTATTAATATAGATGTTCCTCCTAAATAAAAAGGAATTGGGTAGTTAGCAATTAGAAATTCTGGCATCAAACAAACTAATGTTAAATAAAGTGAACCAATAGTTGTTAATCTTGTAAGAATTATATCTATATAGATTGCAGTACTTTCTCCTGGTCTTATACCTGGCACAAATCCTCCATACTTTCTTAAATTTTCTGCAGTTTCATTTGGATTAAAAGTAATTGAAGTGTAAAAAAAGGTAAAAAATATAATTCCACTGGCATACAACAACATATAAAGAGGCTGACCTTGAGAAAAATAAGAAGCTATATTTAAAAAAGTTTCATTTTGAGAAATATTAAAATTTGAAAAAGTTACTGGTAATAATAATAATGCAGAGGCGAAAATTGCAGGAATTACTCCTGCAGAATTAATTTTGAGAGGTAAGTGCGAAGAATCTCCGCCATAAATTTTATTTCCCATTTGTCTCTTTGGATAGTTAATTAGTATTTTTCTTAATGCACGTTCCATAAAAACTATAAACATAATTGTAACTACTAATAATATAAATATTCCAATAATCATTACTGTGGAAATTGCACCAGTTCTACCTAATTCAAAAGTTGTTACCAAGGCTCTTGGAATTTCGGCAACTATTCCTGAAAAAATTATTAAAGAAATTCCATTTCCAATACCCCTTTGTGTAATTTGTTCACCAAGCCACATTAAAAATATTGTTCCAGCTACAATTGTAGTAACCGTAGAAATTTTAAAAAAAACACCTGGATTAATTACTAAATTAGCAGAGGATTCTAATCCTACCGATAAACCATAACCTTGAATAGTAGCTAACAAAACAGTTCCATACCTAGTAATTTGTGTAATTTTCTGTCTACCAAGTTCACCTTGGGCTTTAAGATTTTTAAAGTAATCAGACACACCAGTCAAAAGTTGGACTATGATTGATGAAGAAATATAAGGCATGATACCAAGAGCAAAAATTGCCATTCTACTCACCGCACCTCCTGCAAATACATTAAACATTCCAAGCAATCCTTTTTGGTTGCCTTCCATCATGATTTGCAACTGTTCAGGATCTATTCCAGGAAGAGGAACAAAGGTTCCAAATCTGTAAACTGCTAATATAAAAATAGTAAATAGTATTCGATTTCTTAAATCATTTGATTGAGATGACTCACTCATTGCTATTTAGTTACTCGACGCTTTTAATTTTTATTAAACCGCCAGCTTTTTCAATTTTTTCTTTCGCCGATAATGAAGAATAGTCAACTTCAATATCAAATTTCTCACTCACTTCGCCATTTCCTAAAAGTTTAATTTTATTGACCGATTTTGATAAAATTTTAATTTTCTTTAATAATTCAAGGTTAATTTTTTCATTTGGATTAATTAATTTTTTCTTAACTAAAATTTCTAAATTTTCTATATTAATCTTCCCAATTTTTTTCTTTTTTACTATTGGATTAAAACCCCTTTTAGGTAATCTTCTATAAAGCGGCATTTGTCCACCCTCAAAACTCTTAATAGCAACTCCTCTTCTTGACTTTTGTCCCTTTACGCCTCTACCTGAAGTTTTTCCTTTTCCAGAACCAATGCCTCGTCCTACTCTTAATTTTTTCTCTTTAACTTGAACTGTTGAATTTAATGTAGTCATTATCCTCTTTTTTCTATTATTTCTGATATTTTTTTGTTTCTTAAATTTGAAATATTTTTAGGTGAATTTTGTTTGGATAAAGCTTTCATGCATGCTCTAATTACATTATGAGGGTTAGCTGTTCCTAGGGATTTTGCCACAATATCTTTAATACCCAAAACTTCACATACTGCTCTAACGGGACCACCTGCAATAATACCTGTTCCTTTTGGAGCAGCTCGTAATTTAATCTTACCAGCGCCGTCTTTTCCGTAGATATCGTGATGTATTGTTCTTCCTTCTCTTAACGGTACATGAATTAGGTTTCTTCTTGCTAATTCATTTGCTTTTTTAATAGCGTCTGGCACCTGTTTTGCTTTTGCGTGAGCTATTCCGATTTTGCCATTTTGATTTCCAACAACAACCAATGCTGAAAAACCAAATCTTCTTCCACCCTTAACTACTTTAGTTATTCTATTAATATGAACTAGTTTCTCTAAATATTCATTATTTTTTTCCATAATTAAAATTCCATTCCATTTTTTCTTAAAGTTTCAGCAAATATTTTAACTCTGCCATGATACTTATAAATTCCTCTATCAAAGTATACCTTCGTAATATTTTTTTCTTGTGCTTTTTTTGCTAACAGTTCTGCAACTATTGTTGATAGTTCTGATTTGTTTTTTTTTTGTTCTTTAATTGATTTTTCTATAGAAGATGCAGACACTAATGTAATCTGTTTTTTATCATCAATTATTTGAGCACTTATATTCTTTGATGATCTTGAAACACTTAATCTATATCTGTCAGAACTAGCTGATTTCTTTAATTTATTTCTTACTCTAAATTTTTTTCTTTGACTTGTTGTTATTTTCATTATTTCTTTTTACCTTCTTTTCTTAGAATATATTGACCTTGTTCTTTAATTCCTTTTCCCTTGTAAGGTTCTGGTGGACGAATACTTTTAATTTTTGAAGCAATCATTCCAACCTGTTGTTTATCATGGCCAGAGATCTTAACTATTGTTTGTTTATCAACTGTAAGTTTGATGCCTTCAGGTATATCAAAATTAATATCATGGCTGAAACCTAATTGTAAATTTAGCTGTTTACCTTTAAGTGCAGCACGATATCCTACGCCAACTAGTTCTAAAGTTTTCTCATATCCTTTGCTTGCTCCAATTATTGCATTATTTAATAGACTTCTGTTCATTCCCCACAATCTCTTTGAATTTTGATCAATTTTTTTTGGTTTTATAGAAACTTTTTTGCCATCTTGAATATTTAAATCAAACATATCTAGGTCTATTGGAAGAGATTTTTTTCCTAGAGGACCTTCTATATTTATATTAGTCCCGCTAAGAATAACTTTCACTTTATCTGGAATGTTAATATTTATTTTACCAATTTTAGACATTAAAATACCTTACAAATTATCTCTCCACCGATATTTTGTTTTCTTGCATCAATATCGGTCATAACACCTTTTGGTGTTGAAACTATTGCTATTCCTAATCCATTATTAATTTTAGGTAAACTTTCTGCACTTGAAAATATTCTTCTTCCTGGTTTTGAAATTCTTTCTATGGTACTAATTACTGGATTTCCTGAATTATATTTTAAAATAATTTCAAGTGTTGGTTTTTTTTCATCTTTTATTTTATAGTTAATTATATAACCTTCGGATTTTAACACTTCAGCAATTTTTACTTTAAAATTTGATGATGGAAGCTCAACCTTCTTATGACTTCTCATTTGAGAATTTTTAATCCTCGCTAACATATCTCCAATTGGATCACTTAAACTCATATATTCCTTTCTACCAACTTGATTTTACCATTCCTGGGATTTTACCTTCTAAACCTAACTGTCTTAATGCAATTCTTGAAATTTTTAGTTTTCTATAAACCCCATGCGGTCTTCCAGTAATTTGACATCTATTCATAACTCTATTTTTTGCAGAATTTCTTGGTAATTTTGATAATTTTTGTTGTGCTTTAAATCTTTCTTCCAATGGTAAATTTTTGTCCATAATAATTTTTTTTAATTTTTGTCTTTTTTTAAAAAATTTATTCGAAAGTTTTATTCTTTTGTTATTTTTATTTATAGCACTTAGTTTAGCCATTTTAGTTTCCTCTCTTTTCTGTAAATGGGAAGTTTAATTTTTTTAACAATTCAAAACTATGTTCTTTATTTAAATTTTTGATTACAATCGTAATATCCAAACCTCTAATCTTGTCCACTTTATCAAAATTAACTTCTGGAAAAACTATATGCTCCTTAATACCAAAGGTATAATTTCCGAAATTATCAAATCCATTTGGATTTAGTCCTCTAAAATCCTTAATTCTAGGCAGAGCTATATTTACCAGTCTATCTATAAACTCATACATTTTGTTTTTTCTTAAGGTAACTTTAAGACCTGCATTCGTGTTTTTTCTAGTTTTAAAATTTGAAATTGATTTTTTAAATTTTGTAACAACCGGTTTTTGTCCTGCAATATTTGCTAAATCCTCTTCACAAGATTTAAGAATTTTTGAATCATTGCCATCAAGACCAAGACCCATATTAATTATAACTTTTTCAATAATTGGTGCCATATAGTCATTTTTAAACCCAAATTTTTCTTTAAGACTAGGTTGAATTTCTTTTTTGATTACTTCTTTCAGTCTTGGTTGCATTATTTTTTAGCCTCTGTTTTTTTTTCTTTTTTTGTATCCAATATTGCTAAATTAGAAATATGTATAAAATTCTCCTTTGATACTATTCCTCCTTTTTTTTCCTTAGTAGTTTTAACGTGTTTTTTAACAATATTAATTCCTTTAACTTTAGCTCTGTTATTTTTTCTATCTAATTCCATTACTTCGCCATCTTTGTTTTTGTCTTTTCCTGTTAGTACTTTAACTTTTGTTCCTTTTTTAATCATTATAATACCTCTGGCGCTAAAGAAATTATTTTCATTTGTCCTCTGCTTCTTAATTCTCTTGTTACAGGTCCAAAAATTCTTGTTCCAATTGGTTCACCTTTATCGTCAGTCAAAACTGCAGCGTTATTATCAAACTTTACTTTTGACCCATCATTTCTATGGATCCCTTTTTTAACTCTTACAACAACAGCTTTATGAACAGATCCTTTCTTCACTTTTCCTTTTGGAATTGCTTCTTTTACAGCTACTACTATTGTGTCTCCGATGCTTGCATATCTTCTTTTTGAACCTCCTAGGACTTTAATGCATTCAATTTTTTTAGCCCCGGTATTGTCAGCTACAAAAAGTTCAGTTTGTACTTGTATCATTTTATTTCTCCCACAACTTCAAATTTTTTAGTTTTTGAAATAGGACGACATTCTCTAATACTTACCTTGTCTCCACTTTTAAATTTGTTTTCTTCATCATGAACACTATATTTTTTTTTTGTTTTAATAACTTTTTTCAATAGAGGATGTTGATATTTTCTTTGAACCATTACCGTAATTGTTTTATTGGATTTATCACTAACAACTACTCCATTAAGTATTTTTTTAGGCATTTTTCCCTTCTATAAATGTTTTTAATCTTGCAATACTTTTTTTTGTTTCATTTATTTTTGCAGGACTTTTAATTTGACCATTAACTTTCTGAAATCTAAAATTAAAAAGATCTTTTTTGTATTTTTCAATTTCTTTTAATGCTTGATCTTTTGTTAATTTTTTTATGTCTTTTTTTTTCATTTATATTCTTTTAATAAATTTACACTTTATAGGTAGTTTTGCTGAAGCTTTATACAAAGCTTCCCTTGCAACTTGTTCAGGTACTCCGTCAACTTCAAATAATATTCTTCCAGGTTTAACTCTACATGCCCAAAACTCTGGGGAACCTTTACCTTTTCCCATTCTTACTTCAGTTGGTTTTTTTGACACTGGAATGTTTGGAAACATTCTAGTCCAAACTCTCCCTTGTCTTTTCATGTGACGTGTAAGAGCTACCCTCGCGGCCTCAATTTGTCTTGAAATAACCCTTTCTGGTTGAATAGCTTTTAAGCCATATGCACCATAATTCATTAAATTACATCTTGAGGCATTACCGTGTATTCGGCCTTTGTGTGCTTTTCTAAATTTTGTTCTAGTTGGTTGTAGCATAATTAACTTTTGTTTCTTTCTTGGCTAAATTCTTTCGTAAATATTTCGCCCTTATAAATCCAAACTTTTACTCCTATTATTCCATAAGTTGTGAGAGCTTCTGCTTCAGCATAATCAATATCAGCTCTAAGAGTGTGGGATGGTATACTTCCATCTCTTAACCATTCGGTTCTGGCTATTTCATTTCCACCAAGTCTTCCGCTAACAGAAACCTTGATCCCTTTTGCTCCTAATCTAATCGCTGATTGCATGGCTCTTTTCATTGCTCTTCTATAAGAAACCCTTTTTACAAGTTGTTGGGCTATATTTTCAGCAACTAGATAGCTGTTGGTCTCAGGTTTTTTTACTTCTTTTATATTTAAAACAACTTCATTCGTTGTAAGATTGGATAATTTTCCCTTAATTTTTTCTATATCACTACCTTTTTTTCCAATTACAAAACCAGGTCTTGAAGTATAAATTGTCACAAAACATTTTTTTGAAGTCCTCTCTATCATTACTTTAGATACACCAGAGTTAATAACATTTTTTTTTATATATTCTCTTATTTTAAAATCCTCGATTAAATAATTCCCAAAATCTTTTTTCTTTGCATACCAGACTGAGTCCCAGCCTCTGTTGATGCCTAATCTTAAACCTATTGGATTAACCTTTTGCCCCATGACTCTCCGTTTGTTTTGCTTGTTCAGTTAAAATAATTGTTATGTTTGAATATGGTTTTAATATTGGTGCAGCTCTTCCTTTTGCTCTTGGTCTAAATCTTTTCATAACAATCTGTTTTCCACAATAAGCCTCTTTAACAATTAAATTATCAATATCGTACTGATAGTTATTTTCTGCATTAGCAACAGCTGAAGAAATAGTTTTTTTAACATCTTTAGAAATACGTTTTTCTGAAAAAGATAAATCCCTTATAGCGACATCAACTTTTTTACCGACTATTGACTTTAAAATTGGTTTTAGTTTTCTAACGCTAGATCTAACATTTTTATTAATAGATTTTACTATTTTAGATTCTGTTTTTTTTATTTTTTTGCTCATTATCTTTATTTATCTTCTCCTTTAGCCCCACCTTCAACTTTTGCTTTTTTATCTGCTGGAGTATGTCCAAAAAATTGTCTTGTTGGTGCAAATTCACCAAATTTGTGGCCCACCATGTCTTCTGAAACTGTAATAGGAATAAATTTTTTTCCATTATAGATTAAAAAACTAAACCCAACAAAGTCAGGAATAATAGTAGATTTTCTAGACCAAGTTTTAATTGGTTTTTTATTAGGATCATTTTTAATTTTTTCAACTTTTTTTATTAAACTCTCTTCAACAAATGGTCCCTTCCAAACTGATCTTGCCATAAATTATGCCCTCTTATTTTTTCTTCTTCTTATTATAAATTTATCTGTTCTTTTATTATTTCTAGTTTTTAATCCTTTAGCTGATTGTCCCGTAGGAGATACCGGGTGCCTTCCTCCTGAAGTTTTTCCTTCACCTCCACCATGAGGGTGATCAACAGGGTTCATCACCACACCTCTCGTATGAGGTCTTCTTCCTAACCATCTAGATCTGCCGGCTTTACCAATTTTTATATTTTTCTGATCAGGATTAGACAAAACACCAATTGTGGCTAATGCCCTAGAATCTATCTTTCTTACTTCTCCAGATGCCATTTTAATTATTGAATAGTTTCCATCTAGTCCAGATATTGTAACTGAAGATCCTGCTGCTCTTGCAATTTTACCACCTGCTCCTGGTTGTAGTTCAACATTATGAATATTTATTCCAGCAGGAATATCTTGTAATGGAAGACAATTTCCTATTTTAATTTCAGAATTTGGTCCATTTTGTATTTTTTCTCCGACTTTGATTCCTTGAGGTGCTAAGTAATAACTTCTTTGACCATCTTCATATTTTACAAGCATTATGTGGCATGATCTATTTGGATCATATTCTATTCTCTCAACCTCTGCCGACATATCAAACTTATTTCTATAAAAATCAATTTGACGATACTTATGTTTATGTCCACCACCGTGGTTTCTTGATGTAATTCTACCAAGATTGTTTCTACCCTTAGATGGATTATTTTTAGATGTTAATGACTTAAATGGTTTACCTTTCCATAAACCTTCTCTATTAACTAATACAGTTCCTCTTGTGGATTTTGTATAAGGTTTAAATGTTTTTAAAGTCATTTTAAATTCCTGTTGTTAGATCAATATTTTGACCTTTTTTAAGTGTAATAATTGCTTTTTTAAAACCTTTAATTTTTATTTTTCTTCCTCTTGTAACTTTAGTTTTAGATTGTTTGTTAATAATGTTGATTTTAGTCACGTTCACTTTGAAGATTTTTTCAATATTTTTCTTAAGGTTTTTTTTATTTGCTTTAGCTGGTACTTTGAAAACAATTTTATTTTGCTCTGATAAATTAGTTGATTTTTCAGTTACAATTGGAGCTAAAATCTTATCGTATAAATGAATTTTGTTCATATTTAATATCTTTTTTCTAATTCCTTAACAGAGCTTTCTGTAAATATTATTTTTTTATATTTAGCTAAATCAAAAGCACTAAAATGATTTACGTCTGTAACTTTAACATTTGGTAAATTTTTTGATGATTTGAAAATATTTTCTTTAGATTTGCTATCAGCAATTATAATAGAATTGTTCGCATCAAATTTTGATAAAATATTAAACATCTCTTTTGTTTTTTCAATTTTTTTGTCAAAATCATTAAATATTATCAAATTATTTAATTTATTCTTTTCTGTAATTATTGATGCGATACTTAATTTTTTTTCTGATTTATTGAGTTTTCTGATTTTATATTTACTCTCACCTTTTGGACCGTGAGCTACTCCACCACCTACAAAAATAGGTGCTTTTCTGCTTGCGTGCCTTGCATTTCCTGTTCCTTTTTGTGCATAAATTTTAGCGGTAGAGCCTATTATTTCATTTTTTTGTTTAGTTTTTGCTTTTCTACCTTTGTAATTTGCATTTGTTTTATAAAGCACATTACTTACTAATTGCTTATTAATCTTTGCAGCAAAAAGTTTATCTAAAACTTCAATTGAATCTTTTTTACCGTCAAAGTTTATTTTATCTATTTTCATCTATTTTTTCTTTTTTTCTGGTGCTTTCTTTAATTTTTCTGCTACTTCTATTTTTTGAGCCATTGTTAACTTTGAAATATTTTTTACTGATTTTTTAATTAAAACTTCTGCATTTTTTGATCCTGGAATTGAACCTTTTAAATAAATTAATTTATTTTCTGGATCAGTTTTAATTATTTCTATATTTTGAATTGTTCTCATTTTATCACCCATATGACCTGCCATTTTTTTACCTTTAAACACTTTTCCAGGGTCTTGCCTTTGGCCTGTTGAACCGTGTGATCTATGAGAAATCGAAACACCATGTGATGCTCTTAATCCTCCAAAGTTATGTCTTTTCATCGCTCCAGCAAAACCTTTTCCAATAGTTTTAGATTTAACATCAACAAACTTGGTGTCTTTAAATATTTCTATCCCAAATTCATTTCCTTCTTTGAAGTTTTCAAGGCTGTTTACTCTAAATTCTTTTAAAATTCTTTTAGGTTCTGTATTTTTTTTTGCAAAGTATCCTTTCATGGACTTAGATAATTTAGAGTTCTTTATTTTCCCAAATCCAATTTGAATTGCATTATATCCTCTTTTTTCTTTATCAATTATGCTAATTATTCTTCCAGTTTCCATTTTTAATACAGTGACAGGAACAGATTGTCCTGTTTTATAAAATTCTCTAGACATCCCTATTTTTTTTCCAATCAATGCTATTTCAGTCATTATATTTTAATCTCCACATCAACTCCTGATGCCAAATCTAGTTTCATTAAAGCTTCGACTGTTGCTGGAGTAGGTTCAATAATATCAATTAATCTTTTATGAGTTCGTGTCTCGAACTGCTCTCTACTTTTTTTATCAATATGAGGCGATCTTAAAACTGTATATTTTTCTATTTTAGTAGGTAAAGGAATTGGTCCTTTTATATTAGCACCAGTCCTTTTTACAGTATTTACAATTTCTTCTGTAGATTGATCTAATACTTTGTTGTCGTAAGCTCGCAGTTTAATTCTAATATTTTGTTTATCCATTATGATCCTGTTTTCTTTGTAACTTCATCTTGAACGTTTTGAGGGACTTTATCATAGTGATCAAATTGCATTGTATATTGTGCTCTTCCTTGAGACATTGATCTTAAATTATTTATATAACCAAACATATTTGCAAGTGGAACCATCGCTGTAATTACAGTAGCATTACCTCTTTGTTCTTGAGTATTAATTTGTCCTCTTCTGCTATTTAAATCACCAATAACATCTCCCATGTAATCTTCTGGGGTAACAACTTCAACTTTCATAATTGGCTCTAATAATTTCAAAGTACCTCTGGTGCATGCCTCTTTAAAACATTGTCTTGAAGCCAACTCAAAAGCTAAAACACTTGAGTCCACATCGTGATGAAGTCCATCAAGTATAGTTACTTTGTAGTCGATTAAAGGAAAACCTGCTAAAATACCTCCATCAGCAATAGTTTCTACCCCTTTTTCAACACCTGGTATAAATTCTTTTGGAATTGAACCACCTTTTATTTTACTTTCAATTTCTCTACCTTTTCCAGGCTCTAAAGGTTCAACTAATAATTTTACTCGAGCAAACTGTCCTGCACCACCACTTTGTTTTTTGTGAGTATAATCAAACTCTGCAGAGTTTAAAATTGTTTCTCTATATGCAACTTGCGGTGCGCCTATATTTGCTTCAACTTTGAATTCTCTCTTCATTCTATCTACAATAATATCTAAATGAAGTTCTCCCATACCCTTAATTATTGTTTGTCCAGACTCTTCGTCAGAAGTAACTCTAAATGAAGGATCTTCTTTTGCTAATCTTCCAAGTGCTTCACCCATTTTTTCTTGGTCTGCCTTTGATTTAGGTTCTACGGCGATTTCAATTACAGGATCTGGAAATTCCATTGGCTCTAAAAGTACTGGATTATCTTTGTTAGCCAATGTATGTCCAGTAATAGTATACTTAAGACCAGCAAGAGCTACTATGTCTCCAGCGCTTGCCTCTTTAATGTCTTCTCTAGAATTCGCATGCATTAACAACATTCTTCCAACTCTTTCTTCTTTATCTGATGAGGTGTTATAAATTCCTGTTCCAGATTTAATTGTACCGGAATAAATTCTAATAAAAGTTAAACTTCCTACAAATGGGTCATTTGCAATTTTAAAAGCAAGAGCAGAAAATGGAGCATTGCTATCAAATGGCATCTCAATTTCTTCATCAGATCCAGGTTTTTTTCCTTTAATAGATCCTAGATCTTTAGGGCTAGGTAGATAATTTACTACCGCATCTAATAATGGCTGAACTCCTTTATTTTTAAAGGCAGATCCGGTTAAAACTGGAACAAAATCAAAATTTAAACAACCTTTTCTGACACACTTAATAAGATCTTCTTCTTTTATTTCTTCACCATTTAAATAAGATTCCATTAATTTTTCATCTTGCTCAACTGCAGTTTCAACTAATTCTTGTCTATATTTATCTGTAATATCTTTTAGATCTGCTGGAATATCTTTTTCTTCCCAAGCCGCGCCAAGATCCTCGTTTTTCCAAACAATTGCTTTCATTTTAACTAAATCAACAACACCTTCTAAAGAAGCCTCTATACCAATTGGAATTTGCATAACTAAAGGTTTTGATCCTAATCGATCTCTAATCATGTCAACGCATCTAAAGAAATCTGCCCCAGTTCTATCTAACTTATTTACAAAACAAATTCTTGGAACTTTATACTTATCGGCTTGTCTCCAAACTGTTTCGGATTGAGGCTCAACACCTGCTACTCCATCAAAAACCGCAACGGCGCCATCTAAAACTTTTAATGATCGCTCTACTTCAATTGTAAAATCTACGTGACCCGGAGTATCAATAATATTAATTCTATGATCATTCCAAAAACAAGTTGTTGCAGCTGAGGTAATTGTAATTCCTCTCTCCTGTTCTTGCTCCATCCAATCCATAGTTGCAGCTCCATCATGAACTTCACCAATTTTATGACTTTTGCCTGTGTAATAGAGTATTCTTTCAGTTGTAGTAGTCTTGCCGGCATCAATATGAGCCATGATACCTATGTTTCTATATTTATCTAAAGTGTACTTCTTATCCATAAATTATTACCATCTAAAATGAGCAAAAGCTTTATTTGACTCTGCCATTTTATGAGTATCTTCTTTCTTTTTAATTGCTGATCCTCTATTTTGATAAGCGTCAAATATTTCATTGAATAGTTTATCTGACATTTTTTTATCTTTTCTTTTTCTTGATGCATCAATTATCCATCTTAATGCTAGAGCTTGTGATCTTTTAGCTTTAACTTCTACAGGTACTTGATAAGTCGCACCACCAACTCTTCTTGATCTAACTTCAACTGTTGGTCTTACATTATTTATTGCTTCGTTAAAAACTGTAAGGGGTTCATCTTTCGATTTAGATTTAATTTTTTCGATTGCATCATAAACAATTTTTTCAGCAACAGTTTTTTTCCCATCATACATTATTGAATTAATTAATTTTGGGATTATTACTGATTTATATTTAGGATCAATTATTGGAATTTTTTTTGGAGCTTTTCTTTTTCTAGACATTTTCTATTTACCTTTTTTCGTTCCATATAGAGAACGTCTTTTTTTACGGTTTGCTACACCTTGTGTGTCTAAATTACCTCTTAGAATATGGTATCTAACACCTGGTAAGTCTTTGACTCTTCCACCTCTAATTAATACAACAGAGTGTTCTTGAAGGTTATGTCCTTCGCCAGGTATATATGCTGTAACTTCATAACCATTTGATAATCTTACTCTAGCAACTTTTCTTAATGCTGAGTTAGGTTTTTTTGGAGTTGTTGTATAAACCTTTGTGCAGACACCTCTTTTTAAAGGTTGTTTTTCCAATGCAGGAACTTTATTCCTTGGCAAAGGTTTTACTCTATTTTTTCTAATCAACTGGTTAATCGTTGGCATAAATTTTTATTTAATTATTTATTTTTGATGAAATAACTGACAGGTTATTTGTGGCAGCGTTTAGTGATCAAGTCACTACATTCCAACCAAAAACA
>Ga0208880_1000169_pt1 | contig 13986 bp, 17 predicted proteins | sample Knorr_S23_td_Sur_FD_185606 | JGI IMG/M metagenome (GOLD analysis project Ga0208880, IMG submission 185606) | Marine microbial communities from Southern Atlantic Ocean transect - Knorr_S23_td_SurfaceB_ad_5m_LV_B (SPAdes) (version 2) | ecosystem: Environmental > Aquatic > Marine > Oceanic | place...
ACACTTTCCACATTTATGAACAATTCTATAAATAATAATAGTTTAAAAGATTCTAAATCCGATATTCTTGATTGGAATTTAGTTCAAGCTGAAATGAAAAATAAATTAGGACTAGATATTTACGAAAGTTGGCTTAAAAAAATAACTTTTGTCGAGGAAATCAATAATTATATCTTATTATCTGTACCTACTAGATTCATTCGTGATTGGATTACATCTAGATACTTAGATCAAATCTTGAAAATTATAAAAAATTATAAAAAAGAAATTGTTCGAATTGAATTCAAAATAACTGAAAATAAACCTACTTCAACTCAGGATGAAAATAATACTAATGTCATAGAAAATAAAGAAAATGTTTCTTTTATAAAAGACTCTTATTTACAATATAATCGAATAGATCCTAACAAAAATTTTGAAAACTTTATTACTGGCTCCAGCAATAAATTAGCATACGAAGCTTCTGTAAAAGTTTCAGAGAATATTTCACATTATAATCCACTTTATCTTTATGGTGGTGTTGGAATGGGCAAGACACATCTTTTAAATGCAATTGGTTATCACCTGAAAAAAGACAATAAGGTTATGTTTATATCGGCAGAACGTTTTATGTATCAATTTGTAAAATCAATCAAATCTAATGATATGGTCAAATTTAAAGAGTATTTTCGTAATACAGATATTTTGTTAATTGATGATATACAATTCATGAATGGTAAAGAGGCAATGCAAGAAGAATTTTTTCATACTTTTAATGCATTATTAGACAAAGGTTCTCAAATTATAATTTCTGCTGATAGATCTCCTAATAAGCTGTCAAGAATTCAGGAGAGGATAAAGTCAAGATTTGCAGGAGGTCTAGTTGTGGATATTCAAAAAACTGATTTAGCACTCAGAAAAAAAATCCTTGAAAGTAAAATAAGTGACTTAAATAATTTGTATCCTGAAAAGTTTAATATACCTGAGGAAATTAAGGATTTTATAAGCATTAAAATCACAACGAGTGTAAGAGAATTGGTGGGTGCAATAAATAGAATTATATCCTTTTCAAGAATTTATAACAAAATACCAAGCTTAGCTGAGACAAAAGTTATATTAAAAGATTTACTTAATTTAAATGAAAATAAAGTAACTATTGATCTCATTCAAACTATTGTGTGTAAATTTTTTAAGATTAGTAAAAATGAAATGCTTTCATCAAGAAGATCTAGGTACCTAGTAAGACCACGGCAAACAGCAATTTATCTAACAAAAATTTTGACTTCAAAATCTCTGCCTGAAATTGGAAGAGAGTTTTCAAATAGAGATCACACAACTATAATTCACTCAGTTAAAACTATTGAAAAATTAAAAGAAAAAGATCCAGATATGATTGCAAATATAGATAAACTAAAAAATCAAATATTATATAGCAATAAAGAAAATGAAATTTAATGTAAACCAACAAGACCTACAGCAAGCATTAAATTATTGTCAAGGAGTCATAGAAAAACGAAGTACACTTCCAATATTGTCAAACATATTGCTCGATGCACAAAATTCAAAACTCACTATAACAGCGACAGATTTAGACTTAATATTTATTAATCAAATAAATAACGTCGAAGTCATAGAGGAAGGAAAAACAACCACTACGTCGTCTACTATGTATGATATTGTTAGAAAACTCTCATCAGGAAAAAAAATAAATTTAACTTTAACAGACAATAGCAAACTTCATCTAGAATCAGAAAAATCTATTTTTAATTTAAATTGTATGCCCGCTTCGGAATTTCCTTTAACAGATGAAAATTTTAATGAGAATGAATTTAGCCTTAAATCAAAAGACCTATTAAAGTTGCTAAATAAATGTAAATTTTCTGTGTCAAATGATGAGACCAGACATTATTTAAGTGGAATTTATTTTCATCAAACAGAGGTTGAGGATAAGAATTACTTAACTGCAGTATCAACTGATAGTCATCGTATGTCCATTTCTAAACTCAGATTAAATGAAAAAAAAATTTTTGAACCGATTATATTACCTAAAAAGACTATTTTTCAATTAAGTTCATTATTAGAAAATTATGATGGTGAAGTAAAAATTTCAAATATGAAATCTAAGATAAAATTTGAATTAAATAATAGTATTTTAATTTCTAAGTTAATAGATGGAAAATTTCCTAATTACATTCAAGTAATTCCAAAAAATAATCAAAAAAAATTAGAAATTGACCTTAAAATTTTTCAAAGTTCGGTGGATAGAGTAGCCTCAGTATCGCTTGATAAAAAAGATGGTGTAAAATTTAGCTTAAGTAAAGATAAACTAGATTTGTCTGTAAATAATACCAACAGCGGTGATGGAAAAGAATCCCTTGTAGTGAAATTTGATCATGATTTAGAAATTAGTTTTAATTCTAAATATCTGATAGATGTTGCTTCACAATTAGATGGAAATAATATTGAGATGTTTCTAAATGATTCAGGTTCACCTGCGCTAATCAAAGATCCTGGTGATTTCGATAGTATTTTTGTAGTTATGCCTATGAAAGGTTAATTTAGCAATTTAAGTTCAGAATATATAGTTTTCTCTAAAATCCCTAAAAATTCTTCCTTGGAATAATCAGGTTTGATAGGTTCCAAAATTGAAATTGTAATTGTTTTGTTAATATCTTTTTTTCCTTTTTTTGGCCAGACGTAACCAGAATTAATAGCAACCGGTTGGCATTTTATTTTCAATTCTTCATAAATCCTTGATGCACCTTTTTTAAATGGAGGTTGTTCGTGGGGTAATACTCGAGTTCCTTGAGGAAAAATTATTATTGGTCGATTTGTATTTGCAATTATTTTAGAAATATCTTCAAAAAAATTGATGTTTTCTTTCGATACCTTATTTCTTTTGATAGAAATTGATCCTATTTTTTTTAAGTACCAGCCAAAAATAGGTATCATAAGTAATTCTTTTTTTAAGATAAATACAGGAGAATTAAAAATCGTTTGTAGGAAAAAAGTTTCAAACATAGATTGATGAGAGGAAGCAATAAAAAATTTTTCATTTTTAATTAAATTTTCTTTACCTTTGACAATGATTTTTGTGGACAAGAAAATTTTTAAACAAATAGCAGCCCAATAACCCATTAATTTCCCACCAAAAAGTGTAAATTTTTGTGGTAAGATTAACGCTGGCAGAAAAATAATTGAAATTAAAATTATTCCTGAAAAAAAGAAAATTGAAAATAGAAAGTTTCTTATCATTAATTATCAAAAGCTAAATTATCTCATGGTGCTTTTGTCTTTTTTTAACTACTCTTATTTTAGATCCATTAATTAATATTTCTATAGGTTTAGGTCTAAGATTATAATTAGAACTGAGTGATATACCATAGGCACCTACATCGCAAATTGCGATAAAATCTTTCTCTTTTAGTTCTTGAAAATTTTTTATGGACGTAAACTTATCAGTGCTTTCGCAAATTGGGCCAACAAATTCATAAATTTTCTTTGATTTTTTACCTCTTTTTAACAAAGGTAAGATGCGATGTACTGCACCATAAAGTGCGGGTCTCATTAAATCATTCATAGCAGCATCTAGAATAACAAAATTTTTTTTATAACTCTCTTTTATGTAAATTACTTTTGATATTAAAACTCCTGTATTGCCGATTATTGATCTACCTGGCTCAAATATAATCTGAGATTTTTTATTTTTTAAAAATTTTTTAATTGCTGAATGATATTTTTTATAATTTAGTTTTTTATCATTATTGTATGGGATGCCCATACCTCCCCCAAGGTCAATAAAATCAAATTTATATTGGGTTTTTTTGATGATTTTATCTAATATTCTTAACATTTTTTCATAGGGTTTATGATCTAAAATTTGACTTCCAATATGAACACTTAAACATTTTAAATTAATATTTTTAGAATTCTTACAATATCTTACAAGTTCAAAAAATGTTTTATCATTAACTCCAAATTTATTATCTTTTTTACCTGTCGATATTTGGCTCAAAGTTTTCGCATCAGTATTTGGGTTTAATCTAATACCAATATTAACTTGTTTTTTTTTTATTTTAGCAATTTTATCAATTTCTATGATTTCACTTTTGGACTCTGAATTTATTAATAAAATTACCAACTCCTGAAAAAACAATTTTCTTTGGACTAATTCCAGCCTTAAGAGCTAACATTAATTCACCCATTGATACAACATCTGCCCCAAGTCCAAATTTTTTTATTTCTTTTATTAAATTTAAGTTAGTATTTGATTTAATAGCAAAACAAATTAATGGTGATATGGATTTAAAATTTTTTTTAAAATCATTTATATTTTCTCTAAGTTGTTTATACGAGTAGCAATATGCAGGTGTTCCATATTTTTTAGCAATATTTTGCAGGATTGTATTTTCAATCTTAAGTTTACTATTTAAAAATCTCATTAAGCTTTATTTAGAAAGTAGCTTGGTATTTTTGAATTACTTTGAGATTCTTTATAGACTGGGTCTCCTTTTTTTCCACAAGCGATCAATGTAGAAAATACAATTATTGCTAAAATAATCTTTTTTTTCATTTTTTTCTTTTATATTTCAATATCATTTTTTTAATATTATCAAAAGATGTTCCACCATATGATTTCTTAGAATTTACAGAATTCTTTAAATCAAACACTTTTAATACATCATTTGATAGTTTTGGTTCAATTTTTTTAAGTTCAGCCAGCGTTAATTGATCGAGATTTTTTTTCTTTTTTTCAGCAAAGTTCACAATATTAGCAGTCACTTTGTATGCTTTTCTAAATGGCATTGAGTGATTTTTTACGAGATAATCTGCAAGATCAGTTGCAGTCAAATATCCTGTGTTAGCTAATTCTATCATTTGTTTTTTATTTGGTGTAAAATTTTTAAGAATCTCATCAAGTATTTTTAAACAATTTTGTAGTGTATCATTAGATTTAAAAACAATTTCCTTATCGTCTTGAAGATCTTTGTAGTAAGATAAAGGTAAACTTTTTAAAACTGTAAGCATAGAAAACAAATTACCATAAATAATTCCAGACTTTCCTCGTAAAAATTCCAGTAAATCTGGATTTTTTTTTTGTGGCATTATCGAAGAACCAGTTACAACTTTATCTGATAAATTTATTAACTTGAAAGCATCAGAGTTCCATATGATAAGTTCCTCAGCTATTCTAGAAATATGCATGGCACAGACTGAAATAGAGTAAAGAAAATCTAGCACAAAATCCCTGTCAGAAATTGTATCTATTGAGTTATTAGTTGGTTTTGTAAATCCAAGTTTTTTTGTAGTGTAATTTCTATCAATATTAAAAGAGGTTCCAGTTAAAGCAGCGACACCTAAAGGATTTTCATTTAAACTATCTAGATTATTTATGAATCTCTTTTTATCTCTTTTAAACATTTCAACATAAGCCATCAAATAGTGGCCAAATGAAACTGGCTGAGCATTTTTTAAATGAGTAAATCCAGGCATAAGAGTATATATATTTTTTTCTGCTGCTTTTATTACACTTTTAATAATAGTATCTAATAGAACATTAATTTCTTTGGTTGATGATTTCATCCAAATTTTCAAGTCTGTGATCACTTGATCATTTCTTGATCGTGCTGTGTGAATAAAACCCGCATCTTCACCAATTATTTCGAAAAGTCTTTTTTCAATATTTATATGAATATCCTCGTACTTTTTATTAAATTCAAATTTTTTGTTCGTTATTTCTTTTTTGATTTTGTTTAAACCATAAACAATCTTATTCTTTATTTTAAAAGTGATAATTTTTTGTTTAAATAACATTTCGGCATGTGCAATTGATCCAATTATATCCTCTTTATATAGTCTCTTATCAACATCTATAGAACTTCCCACTTTTTGAAAAATTGATGAAGTGTTTTTTTTTATTCTATTGCCCCATATTGCCTGGTTGTTTTTATTTTTCGACATGATAATTAATTATACCTATTTAACATGAGATTTTTAATATTATTTGCTTTTTTAATATCTAATTGTGTTGCAGCAGAAATCAAAGATATAAAAAATCTTGTTATCAATAAAGAGCTTAAAAAATATGATGGATTAACGTTTTTAGATGATCAGAGTAATGAAATTCAACTTGATCAATTTGAAGGCAATTTGGTTTTACTCAATTTTTGGGCAACTTGGTGTGCCCCATGTAAAGAGGAAATGCCATCTCTTGATCAATTGCAATCTCAAAAAAATTTAAACAATTTAAAAATATTTCCGATTAATGTTGGTCAGGATAATTTAGAAAAAGCCTCTAAATTTTTTGAGGATTTAGGTATAGATAATCTTAAGATATATTTCGACTCACCAATTACCTTAGCGAAAAAGTTTGGACTAAGAGGAGTGCCCACCACAATTTTGATAAACAAGGATGGATATGAGTTTGCAAGAATTGTTGGGTCAATAGATTTTAAGGAAAAAAATTTTGTTGAATGGTTGGCTAGTTACAACTAATTTTTGAAAAAATATGCAAAACCAACCAAAGCAATTATTGCAATAAATTGAAGCAAAACTCTTAACTGCATTAATTTATTTGAATATTTTTTGCTGGTTTCACCACCTTTAAATAAAGTTCCGATACCAAGAATTAAAACAATCCCAACCGCCATTAACAAAATTATAGATAATATTTTAACTACTATTCCAGATAACATGAAGGTATTGTAGGGTGTTTTTAAAATAAAAAAACATAATTCACACACTATGACATTTTGCCTAGATTCAGTAATGGTCAAACCAGAGACTAATAAAAAGATTAAAAATGCTATCATCTTACTTCATGGTTATGGTGGTGATGGCAAGGATATTAGTATGCTCTCACTGAACTGGAAAAGACATTTACCTAATACTATTTTTATTTGTCCTAATGGTCATGAACCATGCAGTATAAACCCAAATGGATATCAGTGGTTTGATTTAAGCAAAGATGATCCAGAGTATATTTTGGATCAATCTATAAAGGCTGAAAAAAAGTTATCAAAATTTATTGATGAAATTAAAAATGAATTTAATTTTGAAAATAAACAAATTTGTTTATCTGGTTTTAGCCAAGGCTGCATGATGTCAATAAACTTAGGACTTACTTCTGAAGAACCTTTTAATTGTGTTGTGGGTTTTTCTGGAAAAATTATTGATGAAAAGGATTTGAAATTGAGAAAAAGAAACTCATCAAGTATTTTGTTAATTCATGGTGATTCTGATCAAGTTGTATCGCCAAATTTTATGTTAGAGGCAAAAGATTTTTTTATGAGAAATAACATAGACATTGAGACGCATCTCATAAAAAATTGTGACCATCATATTCCTGTAAATGCTTCAAGTATTGCATTGAATTATATCTTAAAAAAATTTAATAATTCCTAAATATTGAAAAAAATTTTTATTTAAGTTAAAATTTGATATGAATAATTTTATTGATCAAGATGTTTCACTAGAAAAATGTCCTGCACTAGTTTTAAATGCTGATTATAGACCATTGAGCTACTATCCTCTATCACTATGGTCATGGCAGGATACTGTTAAATCAGTTTTTTTAGATCGTGTAATTATAGTAAGTAATTACGATCGTGTAGTAAGAAGTCCTTCATTTAATATGCAATTGCCTAGTGTAATTGCTCTAAAAGATTATATTGTTCCTCAATCTAAACCAAGTTTTACAAGATTTAATGTTTTTCTGAGAGATAAATTTTCCTGCCAGTATTGTGGCAGCAACGAGGAATTAACTTTTGATCATTTATTGCCTAGATCAAAAGGTGGAGAAACTAATTGGGATAACGTCGTTACAGCATGTTCTGCTTGTAACGTTAAAAAAGGAGGCAAACTATTAAAATTATCGGGCATGAAACTGGCCCAACATCCTTATCAACCTTCAACAGAAGATTTACATCGTAATGGAAAAAATTTTCCCCCAAATTATTTACATAAAAGCTGGATGGATTATTTATATTGGGATGTTGAATTAGAAGCTTAAGTTTTATACTTTTTCTGATATTCGAATTGCAATTTTTGAACCTGTTTTTATTATTTTATCCATAATTGAGTAAATGCCTTTTTTGGTAGCTCCTTTTTCATAAGCAATATCCTTATGATGAAGCTCATCTTCTCTGAATTTTATAATTTTCTTTTTTAGATTTTTTTCTTCTGGACCAAGTTGATTTATTTGGTCTTGGTAATGTTTATCTATTACTTCTTCAACGGAGGCAGTACATAGCATAGCTGCTTTTTTCCCAAGAATAGTAGACCCAAAACCTAAACCTACACCTAGCAGATCCCACAATGGCAAAAATTTTGTTGGCTCAATATTTCTTTTTTTTATTTCGTTTTCAAAAAATTGACAATGTTCAACTTCATGTTCTTTCATATCCTCAATTGTTTTTTTTAAATTGTCATTTTTAACAATTGTATTTAAAGCTAATAACTGACCTTCATAAATTTTGACAGCACCCCTCTCGCCTGCATGGTCAACTCTAATAAATTCTTCAACTCTTCTATCAGTTTTTTTCATATTTAGTAAAAATTTTTGCTAGGGTTATAATAAATAATATACTTATTACAATATTAATAGTAGTTAGTGATAATCCTAAAATCCTAAATGTCACATCTTTACAGCTTATAGTCTTTTCACTTAGTTGATTTAGTAATTCCTCTTTACTTACATTTTCAGAAAAGTTTTTTACACCACAAACAGTTGATTCTTGAAAAATGCCTTGTTCTATGCCGAAATGATACAATGAAATAAAAAAAGAAAAAATAAAAGTTAGTATTAAAAGCAAAATAAAGAAATTTTCATTTTTCTTTATAATAAACATTAGAGATATCAAAATTATACTTAACCCATAAGGAATTCTCTCTATCAAACATAAATTACATGGTTGGTGGCCCAGAACATGCTCTATAAAATAAGCAGAAATCAAAGCTATTAGACTAAATAGAAAAATTATTCTCAAGTAAATTTCAGTTTTAAGATTAAACATGAGATTTAAAAATCAGATAAATTATTAAGCCAATAATAACAATTAATATTCCAATTATTGTAAACCATTTTGACCCATGCTTATCCATATATTCATTAAATAAATCACCGAACTTATAAGAAAGGTATGATACGATGAAAAATCTTAATCCTCGGGAAATTAAACTTATCAAAACAAAGATTAAAAAGTTGAATCCTATTAGGCCGCTTGCAATTGTAAAAACTTTATATGGAAGAGGAGTAAAACCAGCTAAAAAAAGTACTCCTAACCAAGCATAAAAACCATCACTATTAACTAAGTTTTCTTTAATTTTTGATAACTTATCCTCATAACCATAAAAACTCATAATGTGTGCTCCAAATTCAAAAAAGAACGCACCAATTAAGTAACCAAGCATACCACCTAAAACTGAAAAAATTGTAGTTATAAGAAAGATTTTAATAAAATCATTTTTTTTTGATATTACCATTGGAATAACCATTACATCTGGCGGAATAGGAAAAAATGAACTTTCAACAAAAGAGACTATTGCCAAATAATATTTAGAACTTTTGTGAGCTGCTAAATCTAAACATTTTTTGTAAAGACTTTTAAACATTTTTTGGTTTTAATATAATTTTAGTTCTTATACTATTTAATAAATTATTAAATAACTAGGGCGAATGGCGGAACTGGTAGACGCGCACGACTCAAAATCGTGTTTCGCAAGAAGTGAGAGTTCGATTCTCTCTTCGCCCACCAAATTATGGAATTAAGTAAAATTAACAGTTTAGTAGAACTTTTTTTCACGAAGTATAAGGAGTTAAACTCTACTTCTAATAAACCATTTTTAAAGTGGTTAAAGGATAATAAGAAAGATTTTCTTACTTGGAAACAAGTTGAAAGAAATATTCAAATTTTATCTGAATATTTAAGAAAAAATTTATCTAAAGGAGATAGGTGCATTTTATTATCTGAAAATCGACCTGAATGGCTTATTTCTGATATAGCCATAATGAACGCTGGTGGGGTAACAGTTCCTTTATTTACAACTTACTCTGAAAAAGATTATGAATATATCATTAATGATTGTAATCCAAAAATTTGTATTGTCTCAAATAATACTCAATTAAAAAAAATAGATAAATTCATTTCAGATAATATAAAAGTTTTATCAATAGAAAATATAGATAAACAAATTGATAGTATAGAAAATATTTTTGAAAGATTTTCTAAAGACAAAACTTTAGATCATTACAACTTTAACCAAAATATTGAAAGAAAAGATCTAGCTTGTATCATTTACACATCAGGAACAACTGGTAACCCTAAAGGTGTAATGCTGAGTCATGGGGGTATTTTATCTAATTGTGAGGGTGCGCAAGAAATTTTGAATTCGCTAGTTAAAGATAGTGAACCTGTTTTTTTGACTTGGCTTCCTTTATCTCATTCATATGAACATGCTGTTCAATTTGTACAAATCACATTAGGAGCAAAAATTTATTATGCTGAAAGTTTAGAAAAATTATTATCTAATATGTCAGTTGCTAAACCAACTATAATGACTGCTGTGCCAAGATTTTATCAAAATTTGTATAGCAAGATTTCGATTAATTTTTCAAAACAAACAGGTCTCAAGAAAAAATTAATATCCTCGACGATTTTGCTTGGAATAAAAAAACTAAATAATGAGAATATGAGCTTCAGAGAAAAAATACTAAATTATTTATGTGAAAAATTAGTAAGACAAAAAATCAAAAATCAGTTTGGGGGAAATTTAAAGGCTTTTGTTTCTGGTGGGGGCGCGTTAGATCAAAAAATTGGTGAATTTTTGAATTCTATCGGATTGCCAACTTTACAAGGTTATGGCCTAACAGAAGCATCCCCAGTAGTAAGTTGCAATATACCTGAAAAAATCAAGATTGATACAGTTGGACCTCCTTTTAAAACTAATGAGGTGAAGATTGCACAGGATGGTGAAATTCTGGTCAAAGGCGAAAATGTAATGCTTGGTTACTGGAACATGAAAAAAGAAACAGACGATATACTTAAAAATGGTTGGTTACACACAGGAGATATAGGTGAAATTACAAAAGAGGGAAATTTGAAAATTACTGACAGAAAAAAAGAAATTATTGTAAATTCTGGTGGTGATAACATTTCACCCTCGAAAATTGAAAATTTATTGTGTCTTGACGACAAAATTAAACAAAGTTTTGTTTATGGAGACAAAAAAACTTATTTAGTTGCTTTAATTGTAAGTGACAGTGAAAAAAATAAAAAAGAAATTGAATTATATATAGATGATCTAAATAAAAACTTATCTCTTGTTGAAAGAGTAAAAAAAATAAAATTAATTAATGAAGAATTTACAATTGAAAATGGAATGTTAACACCAACTTTAAAACTAAAAAGAAAAAAAATTTTAGAAAAATATAAAGAAGATTTAGAAAAACTTTATTAATTTTTTACAAAATATTTGATTATTAAGCGCATAAACACTAACTTTTTTACAATTTAAATTTTTTTTAAAAAAAAATTTTTATTTTAATTTTATTTTTAAAATTTTCTTTAAAATTTAAGATTTGACATAAGGCACATAAAAAAATAAAAATAGACTAATAGCGAATCAATTGATTCGTTTAACTTAAAAAGGGAGCTAAAGATGCCTAAGAGAAGAAAAAAAGCAAAGAAGGCTAAGAAAAAAGCTAAGAAAAAAGCTAAAAAAAGAAGAAGAAGATAATTACTTAGTATTCTTTATTAAAAACGCTTCTCATAACGATTTACGTGTGAGAGGCGTTTTTTTTTATTCCTCTATATCTTCTTCATTTTCTGAAACAGCCTCTTCTTCAGGTAAATCTGATGAAGCTTGCTTTATTGGTGCTGCCTCTGGTTTAGGTTGAGTATTTAAGTTTCTTTTTAAAGCTTTATCTAATTTTTTTTGAGTATCCTCTAATGACAGATTTAGAATTATTTGAAATTCTGAAAGGATTCTTTCATATGCTTTTTCAAACAATTGTCTTTCACTATAAGATTGGTCAACCATCAAATCATCCCCCTTATTAAGGTCTCTTACTACTTCAGCTAACTCATAAATCTTACCTGATGAAATCTTTGCTTCATATTCCTGCGCTCTCCTACTCCACATAGATCTTTTTATTTTAGGCTTACTTTTTAATATTGAGATGCATTTATTTACCTGATTGATAGTAGCTAATGGTCTTAAGTGTAATTGTTTATTAACAGGCACCATTCCATTTGCTTTATCTTTTTCAAATTTTATAACGTAAGTTTCAACGTCTATTCCTCCAATATTTATTTTTTTGAATTCAGTAATTTGCCCAACACCATGTTTTGGGTATACGACGTAATCTTTGATTTTATATTCTCTTTTTTCTGTTTCTTGTTTTTTTACTTTTTTAATTTCTGGTTTAGCCTCATTATTTTTTGTAATTCTTAAACCATCACTTTTCTGTTCTGTAGTTTTGACTTCAGATTTTATAGATTTTTTTAAAGGTATTTTTTTAGTCTTAATTAATTTTTTTGGTAATTTATTTATCTTCTTTTTTACTTTTTTTAATTTAACAATCTTTTTGGTTTTTGCCTTTTTTTTTGATTTAGTAGCTTTACTTTTTTTAAAGGTTTTCTTTAAAATACTTTTCAAACTTATTTTGCTCATCTTTATATTTTTCGTGATCCGATGGAGGATCTTTCTTAACTGTTATATTTGGCCAGATTTCGGAATATTGTTTATTGATCTCTAGCCATTTATCAGACCCTGGCTCTGTATCAGCTTTTATTGCATCAACAGGACATTCAGGCTCACAAACGCCACAATCTATACACTCATCAGGTTTAATTACAAGCATATTTTTTCCCTCATAGAAACAATCTACAGGGCAAACTTCAACACAATCCATTAACTTACATTTAATGCATTTGTCATTAACTATATATGTCATTATTGATTTTCTTTTTTAATTTTTTCTTTGATATCTCCCATGATCTTATTGTCAATATACAATAAGCCTGCAAGTCGTCTCATCAAATTAGTTTCAAACATATCTGCTTCTTTATTTGAGTAAATTATTCTCCAAAGGGTTTCTATAATTTCAATTTTTTTTTTATCATCCATATTTTTAACTTCCCTTGTAAAATCCAAAATTTGGTTAGAGTTTTCTTCTATTTCTTTACCTTCTTTTAAAATATTTTCTAAATTATCTTGGTCTGCACCTATTTTCAAAAGTGCCTTACTTATTATAACCTCTTCTTCTTTTGAGAAGTTCTCATCAATTTTTGCAGCATGAATCAATAATGCCGCAACTCTTGCTAAATCACTAGTTTTAGTATCTCCTTTTTTTTCTTTAAAAAACATTACTTACTGGTTTAAATTTAAATTTTTTAACACTTTAAAAGGACTTTCTTTAATGAATTTTTTACTTACTTTTTTTGAGCTTTTTCTTGGATTGTATTTAAAAAATATATCATTATTTTTTTCAAAAACTTTATAACCCATAATTTTTAAAAGCTTTTTAAAGTTGTCCTTATTACATCCAAGTAAATTCAACATTTCAGGAATTAACTTAATTTCATTCTTTTCTGTGTTTGAATTAATAATTTGAACAAATAATCTTTCTAAAATATCAATCCTTACGTAAAAATTGTCAAATTTCTCAAATCCACAAAGTAACATAAAATTTCTGTTTTTAATTTTGTCGTTTTCTAAAAAATTTAAACCAAACACAGGAGGTTTTAAATTAAAATATTTTTGATGATAATTTTTCCAAAGTAAAGTTCTTAAGGACACAGCCTCTGGTTTGATTAATTTGTGTAAAAATACATGATATCTTCCAAATTTTACTCCTTGATCTCTCAAAAATTTCCTCTCATTTTGTCCTAATATTTTTAGATAATCTGTAACTTGATTTCTTTGAAGGACTCCATTGTTCTCATACAATTGATATGCAAGAGCTTTAATTGATGAATTTTTTTCTTTAAGATTTCTCAAATCAAT
>Ga0208880_1000173_pt1 | contig 13848 bp, 12 predicted proteins | sample Knorr_S23_td_Sur_FD_185606 | JGI IMG/M metagenome (GOLD analysis project Ga0208880, IMG submission 185606) | Marine microbial communities from Southern Atlantic Ocean transect - Knorr_S23_td_SurfaceB_ad_5m_LV_B (SPAdes) (version 2) | ecosystem: Environmental > Aquatic > Marine > Oceanic | place...
AAGGATTATTATCCGATGGTATTGTCCATCGTCGATGAGCTGCAACCGCTTTTGCAACTCAATGTGGATCAACGCGAGGTTCTCGCCATGGCCAGCATGATGCTCGGCCAGCTCACCCAGAGAGGGAAGCGCGTCGGCCGGCGCGAGCTGAGGAAGTCGATTGAGCAGTACATCGTGGAGACATTCGCACTCGAGAAGGATCGCAAGATGCTTCTTGATGGAGACGATGCCACTTCATTTGAGGCGGATCGCATGACCGGCAGCCGGATTCTGGTCGTGGACGACAGCGCCATGGCCCGCCGGCAAATACAGTTTTTTCTAAAGAAGGATGGCTACGAGGTGTATGAGGCCAAATCGGGAGAGGAAGCCCTCTGGCTGGTGGATGAAGTGGATCCGGAGCTGATCCTGATGGATGTCTCGATGGATGGCATGGACGGTCTGGAAACCTGCCGGCGAATGAAAGAAAATCCCGACAACAGCACGTTGCCAGTCATATTTTTATCAGCCAAGGGCGAGCGGGAAGAGATTGTTTCCGGATTCAAGTCGGGAGCGATTGACTACATTGTGAAGCCGTTTCACCCGGCGGAAAGCCTGACCCGTATCCGCACCCATCTGCGGGTCAAGAAATTGGCTGAATTGCGGGAAAAGAACATCCTCGAATTGAAGCACCTGAACAAGACCAAGGATCGGGTTCTTCGGATCGCCTCCCATGACTTGAGAAACCCCGTGGCGGCCATCGCCGGGTTGGCGGAATTCCTGAAGGATGACTGTGACAACCTTTCGGAAGGCCAAAAAGAGATCGTCGATTGTATTGAGGAGGCGGGAAAGAGTGTGGTTATCCTGCTTAATGAGCTCTTGGACATTTCCGCGATCGACAGTGGTCATGTTGAGCTGAACAAGGAAGACCTGAGACTTTGTGAACTGGTGCGCAATCTTGTTCCACTGTTCCGCGGAGAAGCAGAGCGGAAAAACCTGCTCTTGAGCTTCGATTGCCGGCAGGAGATGCCCTCAACATCGGTGGATCGCCAGCAGATCCGCCGGGTCATTGACAACCTTTTGAGCAATGCGCTCAAGTTTACCCCGTCCGGTGGAAAGATTTCCGTATCGGTCCATCCACACCAGCAAGGCGTTTGCTTGCAAGTGGATGACACGGGTCCCGGAATTCCTGAAGAGGAGGCGGATCGCTTGTTTATTGAATTTGGAACCACCTCAAACGTGCCAACGGGTGGGGAAAAGAGCACGGGCCTGGGGCTGTCCATTTGCCAGCGGATTGTTAACGCCCACAACGGAACCATCAGCTATGAGAATTTACCTGAAGGAGGCGCTCGCTTCAGCGTGATCCTGCCGTTTTCGGCAGAATAGAAGATCCTATCCTGGTCTTCATCCTATCCTAAAAAAGCGGAAGGTCGTCTCCCTTCCGTTTTTTATTTGATGGATTGGAATACCTGCCGGACCGCCGCTTCATAGGGCAAGTTATTCCCCGTCTTTTGGCGATGCCGATGCTGAACATGCCGGGCGGCCCGGTCGATTAGCTTGAAGTTGCTGGGTTTAACATGCGTCATCAGGTTGCTTTCAAACAATCCCAATCGCCCCATGACCAAGGTGCTTTGTGCATTCAGGCAGCATTTTAGAAAGAGCTGTTTCAGGAGCAGGGGCAAACCCTCCAGTTCAAGTGATTGGCAGTGACCGGCAAATTCCAGACGCACATCCTTTCCATGAACCAGGTATGGCAATTGGGATTGTCCCTGAATCCGTTCACGCCTCCAATCAGGAGTCTGGACGGATATGTCGTAACCGATGAGGGTTTTCAGGGATGCCTTATCCTGGAAGTTGGGCCATTCGAGGGTACGCGGCGAACGCCTCAACAACCCCTTCCATGCGGCGGCGGAATCTGGATATTGCGGAAGGGATAAATAGCACCAGCTGGAGAGTTCCTTCTTGCGGTCACGGTTCTCGAAGGGCGCCAGGGAAAAGGTGGGGGAGCGCTCCGTGGTGTCCGTCAGCACCGTCATTCCGTAAAAGTCGGTTTGATACAAGACGCAGTTTCCATCGCTGTAAACGGTCGATTCCGCTTCAACGAAAGGGACCATGCAGGTATAGTCCCTCCTGATGATCAGGTTCCTGAAACCATGCACCAGATCCAAGGCGGATTCATGGCCCAATGCCTCCGAGAGGGCCGCTCCAGTTACCAGCATCTGAACGGTGGTCGCCTGTAGCCGCGTGCTTCCCGCCAGCGCCATGGGACCAATATCGAGAAACAGGCAATGCACGTCTGGTGAGTCCAATACGCGCGCGGACCGGTCTGCCAGTTTCCGGAGCAAATCCGGTGGATTACAAAACAGGAACCACGGCTTTCTAGTCGCGACCACTGCTGCTTCCATGCAGGCCCCGATTACCCATGGGGTTTCACCGCCTTCTGTGATGGCCACCAGGAGGTCGTTGGCTGAGTATTCGAGCTCGCGCAGCTGTCGCTGTCCGTATTCGGGAAAGTCCTCAAACGATTCTATGGAGCGGATCAGGGCGGCATCCCCGCCGGCCATCAGGGAAATGATTTGGTTTTCCTGACCCGGTCCAAGCCATGCCTCCCGGGCGAATGTTTCCAATGACAGGGCCAGCCGACCGGTTGCCCCGCATCCAGCCAGAAAAATGCGCCCACCGGCTGACAGGGTATCACGGATCGACTCAACCAGCTCCGGCAGCTGTCTCAGGGATCCGTTCAGCCGGTCCATGGCCGCTTGGTCAACCCGTTGAAACATTTCCAGCGCCCGGCAGGGATCGGACTGGGCCAATTCCGCCAGCCCGGTTGTTTCCGGATGCGGTTGCTCGGTAACCAGCTCTCCCAGGCGAAACTGGTGGCAAACCTTGAGAAATGAATCAACGTCCATTGCCCTGATGATCGTGTGGGAATCTCCTTGGGTCGAGCAATTACCTCAATTTGTGGGCCTAATCAAGTTGACCTGCCGGCTCAACTGTCGACCGTGAAGGGGAATGATCCTGATAACCACAGCCCTCATGATTGAAGCCAATCCGATTCGGAATGCGCTGGGATTGAGGGCGGTTGCAAACCAGCCTGTTCCGGTTTTTCAAAGCGAAACGTTCCTTCTGGTGGTGACTGGAACCGGAGCACAAAAGGCGGCTGCCCTGACCGGGTGGGCACTGGGTCGGTTTCCAGCTATCCAAGCGGCGATCAATATCGGATTTGCCGGTGCTCCGGAGGCTGTGTCCGGCTTGCATCAGTGGCATCGAGTCAACGCTGTGCGGGATGCCTCCACCGGCCGGTTGCACATTCCGGACATATTGGACAAACACCCATTTGCCGAGGCTGCGTTGCTGACCGTGGGGCAACCTGTTTCGGAGGATACTGGAATGGATGGCCTGGTGGACATGGAGGGGAGCGGGTTCTTTGAAGCGGCCCGGTCTTGCTTGTCTCCTGATCGGATCCTTCTCCTCAAGTGGGTGTCCGACCATTTGGATCCTGAAGTGGACCGCCAGTCCACAATGGAAGCCTTCACCAAGGCGATTGAGGAAATTCTCCCCTTTTTGAAGGAGCAGGCAATCGGGACCAGGCAGCTGGTGAAAGACCGGCCGGAACTACTGGATATCGTGCTCCAGCGCTTGCGGCTGACGCAGACGCAAACACAGTTCATGGAAAAATGGATTTGTGGATACCTTGCCCGGAAGGGGGATCCTGAGAGAATCCTGAGCGTGTTGCCGGATCAGGCACCGGCAAGGAAGTTGGATAACACACGACTGTACGAGGTCTTGAAAGATGTTCTCAAAGGCTAAGGCATTTTCCCACATTTACGTGGAACAAGCCGCCCGGGAGCATTCCCGGACGCAGGCCATCTTGAAGCGCTTCCCGGCCAGCAAAGTCGTGGGGATTGATGATTACCAGAACGTGTTCGGGCGCGGGCGACAGGATTTCTGGAAGCAAAAAGCCTCTCCAAAACTGGTTTTGGCGATGAAGAAGGATAATTTCCTGTACGCTGGAAATGAGCTTCTCCAAGGGAACCAGTCGCCGAATTTCTGTTACAATGCGTTGGTCCTGAATTGCCCATACGATTGCCACTACTGTTACCTGCAGGGCATGTATGCCGGCGCTAACATGGTGGCCTTCGTCAATCTGGAGGATTACTTCGATGCAGCGGAGGTTGCCTGCCGGAAGCGCCGGGATAAGGATGCGCCCTTGCATTTGGCCATTTCCTACGACACCGATTTGCTGGCCCTTGAAAGCAAGCTGGGCTTTGCCCGCGAGTGGGTGGAATGGGCACGTGAGCGCGAGGACATCCTCATTGAAATCCGGACAAAGAGCACCGCCTCAAGGTTGCTGGATGCTGTTCCACCGGCTCGATCCATTCGGCTGGCATGGACCCTGTCCCCCGATCCTGTTGCCAGGCGGTACGAAACAGGTGCGCCTGCTTTGTCCCACCGATTGAAGGCCATTCGCAAAGCCGCCGCGGCTGGTTGGCGCATCAGCCTTTGCTTGGATCCAGTGCTGAAACTGCCGGACTCGACCTCCGTATACGAAGCCTTCACCCGGCAACTGGCAGAGGATATTCCGTGGGATGCCGTCGAACGCGTGGAAGTCGGCGTCTTTCGGGTTGGATCGACTTTCTTCAAACGAATGCTCAAGCGCCCGGACACGGACCTCTTGCAATATCCATATGAGCATGATAGAAACGCCGTTTCTTATAATCGAGAAGAGCGCCAGTGGCTGGTGGACGAAGTGTGTTGGCCGCTGCAGAATAACATTTCCAAGGAAAAGATTTTTATATGGACATAGCGATCGTTACCGGCGCCTCGAGTTCCCTCGGGCTAGCCATATCGAGGCGATTAATTGAACTGGGATTTCGCGTTTACGGATTGGGTGGTGACTACACTGACTGCTCCTTGAAAAATGTGAATTTCCGCCCAATTTCCTGTGACTTGTCCGATCCGGTTGCCTTGGAAAAGGCCTGCCAGCAGATCCTCGATAAGGAAAAGGGCGTTTACGTGATCGTCAACAATGCGAAATTCTTCGGGCGAACCCCGTTTAGTAAAATGTCGTCTGCTGAAATGGAGCAGGTTTTGCGAATCAACCTTCTGTGTCCGCTCCTTCTGACCCGATTTTTCTCCGAGAGCTTGAAGGAATTGCAGGGATACTTGATCCAGCTTGGATCTGCCTGTGCCCAATCAGCAAGCGGAGGCGCCATTGGGGCGGCCGCCTCGGGGGGGCTGAAATGGATGGGTGAGCAGCTGTTTTCAGAATTTCGCAATCACGGGGTGAAGGTCTGCCACTTGTCACCGGAACCAAACCGCGTGGCCGATGCACGGAAACGCATTCGCCGGGGAGCCCGGACAGAGGCAGCTATCGACCCGGAAGCGGTGGCACAGGCCGTGGAACAGATTTTGCAAAGTCCATTTGGCAATGTGGTCACGGAGATGGTTCTGCGTCCCCTCAGAATAGATGAACCGGATCAGGAACCGGTGCGAAAGGTGCCGTATCCTGAGCCGCAGCCGATTCCTTACACGGTTCCAAGGGAATTCATCGAGGCTGAGGAGCAACTGGAGGAAGAAGATTGGAAAAAACAGCAGGAAAAGCGCAAGCGCCTCCGACAAGCCGACAAGAAGTCGGTCAAGAAGGTCGCCGGTGACAAGGAGCCAGCCAAGAAGGAGGATTCAGGCAAAGCGCGTAAAGCAAAGAAAAAGGCTCAACATAAACCTGTAGAGAAAAAGCCGGATCATGAAAAACAGGATGCAGGGGAAAAGGAATCGACCTCGAAACAGCGTAAACGGTCCCGCAGAAAGCCACGCCCGCCGAAGGTAGAGGTTGGCTTCCTGGACGGTAAAAAGGCCGAAGGGGAATCCCCGCAGAGCCAGGACAAACAGGGTGATAAAGCCGTCTTGAAACAGGCGAAACCGGCGGCCACCAAGGCGGCCACCAAGAAGACCGCCAAGAAGGCGACCAAAAAGGTGGCGGCGAAAAAGACCGCATCCAAGAAAACCGCCATAAAGACGACCAAGAAAGCCGTTAAGAAGGTTGCTCGGAAGCGTTCAGCCAAAAAATCGGAGAAAACCCCCGACTCCGGCAAGGATTCTGCTTAATCATGGGTATGTTACTGCACCTCCTTCCACAAGATCTTGCGGTTGTTCGCCGCCAGCCGGGTGATCCGATTCCCGATTGGATCCATGGCAGCGCCTTTTGTTCAATAACCATGACACCGGATGAGCAGTCGATATTCTGTGACAGCAAAGTCATCCCGGAGGATATCAAGAGGGTATCCGGGTGGCGGGCTTTTCAGGTGGCCGGACAACTTGATTTCGAATTGAGTGGCATCATTGCCCAGCTGGCAGTCCCATTGTCCAGCAAGCAAATATCAGTTTTTTCCATTTCGACTCACGATACGGACTACATGCTGGTCGAGCAGGTCCAGCTGGATGACGCACTGGATGTGCTTCGCCGGGCCGGCCACACCATAAAGCTCCCTTAGAGGGTATTAATTGCAGTTGAAATTCCTCAGATTTTGATGATGGTATGGTTTCTTTTGGCGCTTCAATGCCCACCGACCTATCATGAGCAAGAAACAAGACAAGACAGAGAAGACACTGGTTGAGGAGGAATCCACCACTGATAAGGCTGAACAGGAGGCTGCCGAGGCGCCTGAATTGTCCCCCGAAGAGCTAAGCGGTCTGCTGCAGAAACTTGATGAAGCCACCGCTGAGGTGAATTCCCACAAGGAGCGGTACTTGCGCACCGTGGCGGATCTGGAAAACTACCGTAAGCGGGCAGTCCGGGAAAAAGAGGAAGCCAGAAAGCAGGCAACCTGCTCACTTCTGGAAGATGTGCTGCCCGTTCTGGACAATTTTAAACTTGGGTTGAAATCGGCCGAGGACCACGAAGGCGGCAAGGTGTTTGCCGAGGGTTTTAAAATGATTCTGGCACAGATGGAATCGGCCTTGAAGCAAAACGGGCTGGAGGAAATCAATCCGGTTGATGCTCCCTTTGATCCCAATTTCCATGAGTCAATTGCCCATCTTCCGCACGATTCCATTGAGGATGGCCATATTATCGAAGTTCACCGGATCGGCTATAAGATCAAGGAACGGCTTTTGCGCCCGGCGCAGGTGATTGTTTCCAGTGGCCCCGCGAATGAAACCAAGGAGGATACCTGATCGGATGCATCGGGTTTAGGATATGGCTAAGCAGGATTACTACGAGTTGCTGGGGGTCGCCAAGGATGCCTCGCCGGAAGAAATAAAGAAAGCCTACCGTAAGAAAGCGGTACAATTTCATCCGGACAAGCACAAGGGTGACAAGGGCATGGAGGAGAAATTCAAGGAGGTCTCCGAGGCCTATGAGGTTCTCAAGGATGCCGACAAGCGTGCTGCCTATGACCGCTATGGGCACGCTGCTTTCGAGCAGGGTGGTGCCGGCATGCGGGGCGCCGGAGGCGCAGGCGGATTCCATGATCCTTTTGATATTTTCCGCGAAGTATTCGGCGGTAGCGCTTTCGATGACTTCTTCGGCGGCGGCGGTGGCCGCGGAGGCGCCTCCTCCAGCCAGGGTGGTTCCGACCTGCGGTATGATGTCGAAATTAGCTTGGTCGATGCCTACAAGGGGGTGGAAAAGGAGATTTCCTACCGGACGGCAGCCGCCTGCGATCATTGTGGTGGAGCAGGTGCCGAGCCGGGTTCAAAGGTCGTTACCTGTTCGACCTGTGGTGGCGCCGGAAGGGTGGTCAGCTCACGTGGTTTCTTCCAGGTTCAGCAAGCTTGCCCGACCTGTCAGGGAGCCGGCCGCATGCCTGAAGAACGTTGCCGGCAATGCAATGGCGAGGGTCGCACCATGAAAAACAAAAAGGTGAAGATCCGTGTTCCCGCGGGGATTTCCACCGGACAAAAACTGCGCTCAGCCGGGAACGGGGAAGCCGGTGTCATGGGGGGTCCCGCGGGTGACCTGTACGTGGTTGTTCACGTGAAGGATCATGAGATATTCGAGCGGCAGGGGGACGACCTGTATTGCGATGTGCCGGTAAAGTTCACCCTTGCGGCTCTTGGTGGAACGATCGAGGTGCCCACGCTTTCCAACACCAGTGGCCGGGTTTCCTTGAAAGTTCCCGCTGGAACGCAGGACGGGACTGTCTTCAAGCTGCGTGACCGGGGAATGCCTCACCTGCGCGGCAATTACAAGGGCAACCAGTTTGTCCGGGTCCATATTGATGTGCCAAAGAAACTGAATCCCGAGCAACGCGATCTTTTGGAAAAGTTTGCCAAAGCCTGTGGGGATACCGATCATCCGGTGGAAGAAGGCTTTTGGGAAAAGGCCAAGAAAATATTCGATTAAGGAATACACATGCGATTCGCCATCTTGGGATCTGGAACAGGCAGCAATGCCGAGACCTTGTTGAAGGAATGGAAGGCGGGCAACCTGGGCAAGGCCGAGCCTGTAGCGATTTTCAGCGACAAGCCCGACGCGCGGATCCTGTCCCTTGGGGAGCAGTTTGGCGTCCCCGCGCACTTCCTTGATCCGGGAAAGTACAAGACCTGGCTCACCCCGGATATTGAGGAAGCCTATGTTGAGGCAATTCGCGCATCCGGTGCCGAACTGGTGGTTCTGGCCGGGTTTATGCGGGTCATCAAGGATACCTTCCTGAATGGATTTCCAAAGAAAATCATCAATCTGCACCCGAGCTTATTGCCGAGCTTCAAGGGTCTGGACGGTATCAAGCAGGCGTTTGAATACGGGGTGAAGGTGACTGGATGCACGGTGCATTTTGTCACGGGTGAACTGGATGGAGGTCCCATTATCGACCAGAAAGTCGTGCGTATTGAGGAATCCGACACATTGGAATCCCTCTCGATAAAAGTGCATGCTGCCGAGCACCAGCTCCTGCCAGCGGTTGTCCGTTCCCTTGCTGAAGGAGGCCTCTCGTGATTGAAATTCGAATCCAGATTGACCCGGATCTGGCCCAGCGCCTGGAGGATTACTTTTGTGAAGACTATCAGCAGTGCTGGATGCTGGAGGAGAACTGGAAAACAAAGGAACAATTTCTGCGGGGATTCTTCGAGACACAGGAGGAACTGGCAACGGCAAAGAATCTGTTAAGGAATGATTTCAGCGACCTGCCAGCCGATGAAGTTGTCGCCGAGCTGCAGGACCGGGACTGGAAGGAGGCCTACAAGCTGCATTTCAAGCCGTGGTCGGAGCGTGGGCTGCATTGGGTTCCAGTGTGGGAGCGTGAGACTTACGACCTGCCGGAAGGGGATGAGATCGTTTATCTCGATCCGGGAATGGCTTTTGGAACCGGCAATCACGAGACCACGCGGCTTTGCGTGAGGCGCTTGCTGGACGCCCGGGACGCATGGGGTGGTGCCGTTGCGGAAAAGCGTGTCATTGATGCCGGATGCGGATCCGGGATACTGGCCATATCCGCCCGCAAGCTCGGCTATACGGATATTTTCGGATTCGATCTGGATCCGGACTCGGTCAAGATCAGCCTGGATAATGAAAAGCTGTGTGAAATCGAGGGAAGCATCGAGTTTCGCTGGGCCGATTTAAAGGACGGTCTCAAGGACACCAGTGGTGACCTGTTGCTGGTCAACATCCTGGCCAACGTCCTGTGTGACCATGCGACCCTTCTATGCGAATCCGTCCGCCCGGGTGGATGGCTTGTCTTGAGCGGTATCCTTGCCCGGGAAGTTGAAGACGTGCACAAGGTGTTCGCACCAGTGGTCGAGCGCTTCACCGGTAAACTCCCGGAAATGGATGCCCGTATTGAGGGCGAATGGGCTGACCTCAAATACGCCTTCTAGCCCAGGATGTTTTCCCCGACAAATCCGGGGATGGGCTTGGGCCGGCCTGAGTCCACATCGATGAAGACCCAGTCGGTTTCCCCGCGGGCGAGGAGCTGGTCATCCGACAGGCGCTTGAATTCGTACTTCCTGACAGACCGGACCCGCCGGACATTGTCAATCCACGTCCGGATCTGGATAACTTCGTCCTCGTAGGCGGGGCGCAAGTACTCGATATGGTGTGACCGTGCCACCCATGTGCAGTTCTCCGCATGATCGATATCCATGCCACCAAGGGATTCCCAATGGAGGATGGCCACATCCTGCATCCACTGGACGTAGGCCACGTTGTTGACGTGCCCGTTCCCGTCAATTGCCTTGGCCGGGACGGTTAATTCATGGAGATAGACTGTTTCACGCTTATTCAACTCCGTCATGCATCCCTTTTAGAGCCCCGTTGTGAAATGACAACGCTGGAAATAGCATCTTGCAATGGCGAACAGGGGGTTGATCAATAACCGCGAAAAATCCTGCTTGACCAATTCCCTCCCAACCGCCTTATTCCCTCTCTTATTCACCATTGCGGGCGTAGTTTAATGGTAGAACTCCAGCCTTCCAAGCTGGTCGTGGGAGTTCGATTCTCCCCGCCCGCACCATCGCTCGCCAAGCCGCATCAATACTGAGGATGCGGCTTTTTTAGTGCCCGGATTTCCAAAAATGCACCACAAATGCACCACAGGTTTAAGGGAGTAATTCTAGCCATCAGATTCTTCTCTCTTCAGGCCCGAAAGTGGGGAAGGGGACTCTGTTGGCCACTACTTAAAGGCTGGCGCCTAAACTATCTGCACCTTTGCCTCTTGAAGGTTATTTTTAAACACCGGAACCGATCGAAGCAACCCTTCAGCCGGAGGAGCGCGCATGTCACATCCAATACTGCCAATCACCCCCACTGCTCTCGAAGAGAAAAACCCAGCCCTGCCAACTGTTACCGGTATAAAACCACCGGCTCTGTGGAGGGCATAGGAACCCGAAGAGATTATCCCCGGTGGATTGGGGAAGGATGTAGGCCCAGCAGGACAAGGCATTAATGTAGACATAAGGGTAATAGATGTCGTGAATCCACCCCATCTGGCTCCAGGTCCAATCTCTGGAGACGAAACCCCACGGACAGGCAAGTGAGGGGACGTTGAAGAATCCGTCCGAATCGGCGAGGTAGGGATCCAGGACCGACAAGTCCGAAATGACCCGCGAATAGAGGAACGGCGTTGGGCAGACTGAGAAGTCGAACGGGGTCCCATCATCATAAGTGCCCGACATGATCTCTTTCCGGAGCGCCATCAATGCGGTGCGTTGGCTCACGGAGAGTGTATTACTCAGTGCAACGAAGGCACGGATATAATTGAAGTTGTTTTCCCCGTCTAGTTCACCGTAGAGGCGGGACTGCCGCATCACGGTTTCCCTTGCTGAATCCAACTCCTGGACAGTCGGCGCAACAGGGCCAATGAGGCTGCGCAAGGTTTCGGAAATCGTGGTACGAACAGAAACAATGCTTTCCTCCCCGGCATAAAGGTTGGCCCGCTGCAGATCGACAAGATTCTCGATCAGCAAGGCCTGCCCCGGAGTGACGTAGCCTTCCGCCGGATCGCAAAGGGCAGAGCCGGCCGTTTTGGTCAACTCCTCGTCGATACTGTAACCCTCAACACCCATGGCAGGGGCGTCCTTGATGTAGAATCCCCCGTAATAAGTGCCATGCCGCTCCGGGCAGAAATAGACATCGGCCTCCAGCGATCCGGAATACCAACTGTAGATGTCACCGGCATAGGTCATAACCGCGACATTCATGCCTTGGGGCATGCCGGCGAGCCGCTCCCGGACATCGTTCATGGTAAGCGGTGGCCAACTGGCCCAGCCCTTGCCCACCATGGCATCCAGATAACTGACCTGACTGGCATCAAAGGACCGGAATATGTCCGCGAAGACGACCGCGCGGTCAAAGCTCATTTCCCCGTCGATTTCGTAGAGCAGGCGTGACTGGGCGATCACTGCATCCAGATCCAGGTCCGTTGCCCCATCCGGCAGATTTCCATCCAGCAATCGCCGGAAGGCATGCATCAGGGAGAAGCGCTGCAGCGCGTATTCGTCAATAGAGGCGGACTGCTTCAAGGCGAGCTCCTTGAGCGCATCCAATTGCTCATCGGTCATGATATGAAGGACATTACAGGCGGCCCGCGTGAGAAAACTGGTGTTGTGCCCCATTCCGTCGGGGTCATTGTCCCGCATGTATTGAAATCCCCAGTAGTCGGCCACTTTTCCTGGAGGGAAAAACGACTGTGCCTCAAGGTTTCCTGTCAGCATGGCAACCCCGGAGAAGGCGATCGTGGTCTCCTGGGCGCCATCGCGCAAGGCGGTCTCCAGAGAGTAGACCTTCTGGCCTCCGCCTTGGCAGATGGCAAATGGGGCCAGCAGGACTAGGTTCACAAGTATTGGGATAATTGTACGTTTTTTCATTTCAGTTTTCCTCGGAAATTCAGCGGGCCGGATCACCAATGAAACCATCCGGGAGCATCTCCACCCAGGCTGTAGCACCAGCCCCCCAGTTGGTCATTGGTGTAGATCCAGTGGCCGTTGCCCTGGAACAGGTAGCAATAAAGGTTCGCATGGGTCGACTCGGCGGGGACGTAGCCGTAACACTGTGCGGAGGCGAGGTAGATGTACGGGAAGGCGGCGTCATGGACCCAACCGAAAGGGCTCCATACCCAGCCACCGGTGATATCGCCCCATGGCGTAGCGGTCATGCCAATGTCATACCGGTAGGCAACCGTTCCGTGAACCCGGTCCAAACCCTCGTCCTGCGGGAGCCATGAGCGGACGTAAGCCACCTCGACACCCGTTGGAGAGACTGTGACCCGCGTGTACCCTGAATTTGGATAGGTGATACCGGTAAACTCGTCCTCAAAATACAGGGCGTAATTCGGATCCGCCGGTTCGGACAAGGTTTGGTAGATGATTCCATTCAGCTCCTCACGGGCCCAGACGTGGTCATGCCCCTGGAAGAAGATGGTCACATCATTGGCCGCCATCAACTGATGGATGGGCATGGGCCAATCCGGACGATTCTCCTCAAAACCCCATGTACCGTCCTTCCCCGTTCCACCCCATTCATAGAGGGCGGCCTGCTTGACCCCACCCCGGCCCGATCCCAGCACATGGTGGGCAAAGACAAACTTGAACCGGGCATTGCTCTGTTCGAGGGTTTCCTTCAGCCAGAAGTATTGCGCATCCCCATGCGTGATATCCCACCAGTCACTGCGCTTGTCCCCGCCACCAAACGGGTTGTCAATACAGGTTGGGGAAGCCCAGTAGGGATCGATCACGACAAAGAGGGCATCTCCCCATTCCCACGCGTAGTGGTTACGCAGGTAACCGATATAGGGCACAAGCTCGTCGTTCCCGGAATAGAAGCCATCGGGAGCTGGCTGCGGGTAATGTGCATTACGGGCATTCTGCGCCCATACCGCGACATTGTCCGGTGTCCCGTCCAACAGGTAGCGGGCGGCCTGCTCGTGGTTGCCGTTAACAAGGTACAGGGGAGCGGTGTCACCGATTAATCCAAGGTAGGGCCGTTGCAGCGTGTAGCGCCCAATAACCTGTTCCTCCGAGATGGTGGCCGCATCGAGGGTATCCACACTGAAATCATCCCCCATGAGGATGTGAAAATCCGGCTGGTCTGCGCTCGCCGTCAGCAGCGTCCGCTCGTAGAGTTTTCCGTCAAACTGGCTACGGCGCTCCGGATGGGAATCCCCCTGTATCGTAAAGGTAAAGGTGCTTCCCGCCGGGCGGGCCGTGTGAAAGCTTTTCTCCGGTGATGGATGGTAGCCGGGGGTCCCCGCGGGCCGAAACCACACCTGGTAGTTGTAGCGGGTATTCGGTGACAAACCGGCCATCTCGACTTCCACCGGTTGCCCCGCCGGAAGGGATACAACCGCTGAACTACCTCCTCCGGATTCGGCAGACCACTTCAGGAAGACATCACCTGAGGTTGTTGGTGAGAGGAGATTGGCGGTTATGGAAGTCTGC
>Ga0208880_1000174_pt1 | contig 13745 bp, 8 predicted proteins | sample Knorr_S23_td_Sur_FD_185606 | JGI IMG/M metagenome (GOLD analysis project Ga0208880, IMG submission 185606) | Marine microbial communities from Southern Atlantic Ocean transect - Knorr_S23_td_SurfaceB_ad_5m_LV_B (SPAdes) (version 2) | ecosystem: Environmental > Aquatic > Marine > Oceanic | place...
GAGCCCCTGTCCACCAAGGATGTACAGGCGGTCATCACCCGATATCATGACCAGGCTGAGCAGATGCTGGCCGAGCAGGAGGAGGAGGGGAGCGAAAGTGCATCAGCCGACGAGGACGGCCAGGGCATCATGCGTGACCTGCTCGAGCAGGTGCCTTCGCTCCTGACCTCCGCCCAGATTCGCGATACAATGGAATCCATCACCGAGGAGCTCAAGGAGAGTGAATCGGTTTTCCGCTTGCAGGAAGGCCCGAATGGATACCGCCTGTCGATCGCCCCGCGGTACGCCGACTGGGTTCGCTTGTTACGGGATGAGCCCCGCCCACAGCGCCTGAGTCCGGCCGCGATGGAAACCTTGGCCATTGTAGCCTATCGCCAACCGGTGACGCGCGCAGAGATTGAAGCCATTCGAGGAGTATCCGCGGACAGCGCCCTCAATAAACTTCTAGAAAGGGAGTTGGTCTTCGTGGTTGGGCGAGCGGAGTTGCCGGGTAGGCCGCTCCAATATGGGACGACCGATGAATTCCTTGAGTACTGTGGCATCAGGAGCCTTGAGGAATTGCCCTCCAGTGATGTTCTTTCACCGAATCAGATTACCGAATGGATCCGTTCCGCTACCATGCCAGAGGAAGAAATTTCCGACAAGGATGTCGGGTTGGCGGAGCAGACCGAGGAGGGGATGATGGACTTTGGCGATGAGGGCGAGTTGGATCAGGAAAAGGCTTCTGAAGAGCAAGCGGAAGAAGATCTGGACCAGGAAGAAGCTACCCGGGAAGCGGACTCGGATGAGGAACTTGAGGAAGAGGGTTTTAAGGGGAAGTAAGGATTTATCATGGATTTGGACAAAATCAGGGAGCAAATTGACAAGATTGACCAGGAGTTGCTGGAGCGGCTGAACAAACGGGTTCAGCTGGCGCAGCAAGTCGGGCATTACAAGTTGGAACGGGGAATGGAAGTGTACGTCCCCAGTCGGGAGGAGGAAGTTTTTGGAAAGCTCACGGCCAGCAATTCCGGCCCGTTGCCAGACAAGGCGGTTCGCCACATCTACCGGGAAATCATCTCGGCGGCGATTGCCCTGGAAAAGCCCTTGAAGGTCGCCTATCTGGGACCGGAGGCCACTTACACCCACCAGGCCGCCCTGAAGAACTTTGGTTCGAGCATTCCGTACATGCCGATGAATTCCGTTCCGGATGTGTTCACTGCCGTCCGGCGGGGTGACGCGGATTACGGTGTGGTGCCGGTGGAAAACTCCACCCAGGGGACTGTTATCAGTACCTTGGACATGCTGGTTGAATCCGAATTGACCATTGTGGCACAGATTTACATGCAGATATCGCACTGCCTGATTTCCCAATCTCCCCTGGCGGAAATCAAGAGCGTCCATTCCAAGGACAATGCGCTTGGGCAGTGCCGTGAGTGGCTGGCCCGGATGTTGCCGGGAGTGGACCTTGTTGATTCCGCCAGCACGGCGGCCTCGGTCAAGCTGGCCAAGGAAGACCCGCACGTGGCGGCCATCGCCAGCAGTGTGGCCGCCGAGCTTTATGATGTTCCGATAGTGGAGGAGGACATCATGGACAAGACCGACAATGTGACCCGGTTCCTCGTTATCGGCAAATCGCCCACTCCGATGCTGGGTGGGGAGCGCGACAAGACCAGTCTGGTATTTCTCCTGCATGATGAGCCCGGTAGCCTGATCAAGGCCTTGGATATGTTCAGCCGGCGGGGAATCAACCTGAAGAAAATCGAATCGCGCCCAAGCCGCCGCCGTCCATGGGACTACTATTTCTATGTGGACATTATCGGCCACAGGGATGAACCGCATGTGAAGGAGGCGCTCGAGGAACTGGACAAGTTCTGTCCGATCTTGAAGTGGCTGGGCAGTTATCCCAACACCAAGCTGTAGGGCGCATGCCAACACGGTTGAGTGTGCGGGTGATTCCGAATGCCACCCGGGACGAGATCATCGGCTGGGTTGACAATGTACTTAAAGTGAAACTGAAGGCGGTTCCTGAGGACGGAAAAGCCAACCGGGCATTGAAAGCGTTGCTGGGCAGGCAGATTGGGTGCCGGGGACGGGCCATCCGCATCTTGTCGGGTGAAAAGAGCCGTTCCAAGATTCTCGAATTGCCGGTTGATGGAGAAGTGAAGGCGTTCTTCAATTCCTGAGATTTGTCCTTTGACTTGCCAGAATCGATCCCATCTTCAATAAACAACTGCATGAGACGAGTCGCCTCCACCATTTCGATCGCCATCACAACCTTTTTCCTCCTTGGCCAAACTGCGTTCGGAGTCCGGATTTCCGGTTCTGATCTACTTGGAGAGAAGATTGAGCAGGCCATCCAGTCTGAGTTGGAAAAAGCGGGCCTTGAAGCCGGCCTTTTCTTTAACGGATCCCTGCACGGGCAGAATGCCTTGGCCAGCGGCGATACCGACGCGTGTATCCTGGCCATTCCGGATGGGGTGGAAGTCCCGGGCAGCCGGCAGTATCTTCTTGGATTCCAGGTTGTGGCCTTTGGCGTCCATCCAAGCAACCCTTTGCGGGAACTGAACTACTCACAACTGGGCAATATTTTCCAAGAAAACGGAAGCATCAACGATTGGGTTGACTTGGTCAGCGAGCTGGCTTGGGAAGACCGGAAGATTGATCTTTGGGCGTCCCGGTCCGACGAACTCATCACGCTGGAAATCTTTAATGCCGTAGTTTTGAAGGGATCGGCCCTCAAGAATTCCATTCGATACAATCCGGCTGATGAGGAGCAACTCCAGCGTGTGCTTGAGGAAGAGCCGGCCGCGCTCGTGGTCGTTCCGGCAATTTCCCTCAAGTCATCCGGACATTTGCTGGCCATCAAGGCGGAAGCTTCCGGGCAGGCCTTTACACCGAGTCAGGACAACGTCTTTTACGGGGATTATCCATTGCGCCTGCCATTCCATTTGATTGTTTCGGATTCGCTGGATGCCGTCACCGTGGTCAAGCTTGTTCAGGCAATTTATTCAGATGCGGTCACGGAGGCCCTTGAAGATTCCTACTACATGCCAGTCCCGGAAAGTGAACGGGAGGCGATCCTTTCGCAGGTGAAGTAAGCTTTACCGGAACAGTTTTCCGGTAACCCGTTTCACGTCTTCCAGCACCATGTAGACGGCGGGCACCATCAGAAGGGTTATGAAGGTGGCAAAAAGGACCCCGAACCCGAGTGATGTGGCCATTGGAATCAGGAATTGAGCCTGCAGGCTGCGTTCCAGGAGAATCGGAATGAGCCCGACAAAAGTGGTCAGCGATGTCAGCAGAATGGGTCGGAAACGAACAATACCGGCTTCACGAACGGCATCCATCAGTGGCAGGCCGTGCGCGCGCCGCTTGTTTATGTAATCCACCAGCACCAGGGAGTCGTTCACGACCACCCCGGTCAGGGCAATGATACCCAACAGGGAAAGGATGCTGAGTGTTTGAAAGGTAATAAGGTGTCCAAGAATGGCTCCGCCAATCCCGAATGGAACCACCACCATGACAATCATTGGTTGCAGGTAGCTTTTGAAGGGAATCGCCAGCATGGCATAAATGACAAAGATAACGAGAATGATCCCGCCTGTAAGGGAGGCCTTGGTTTCCTCCCAGTCCTTTGCCTCGCCACCCTTGACCAACTTGACCCCGGGATATTTTGACTGGATATCATTGAGCAGGCTGTCTTTCGAACCGGGAGTGCCGTACAGCGCTTCATTGATCTTGCTGAAATCGGCGACCGACTTGTCGGCGTCCGCTTGAATGTTAATGACCCGCTGGCGGTCAATCCGGGTAATGGTTGGAAACCCTTCGCCCACCTCAAGATTGGCTACCTCCCGGATTGGTATCTCCACACCGCCGGGCAGGCGGATGCGCATGTTTTCAAAGTGGGCCAGGGAAGTTCGCTCATCCACAGGATACCGCACCATGACGCGGACATCGTCCCGGCCTCTCTGGATGCGCTGGGCTTCCGCCCCGTAGAAGGCGGCCCGGACCTGGCGGGCCAGGTCGTCAGCACGCAGTCCAAGCGGCTCAGCCGACGGTTTCAAAGTGAGTTTGATTTCCCGTTTCCCTTCCGAAAAGGTGTCCCGGATGTCGAAAAGTCCGGGAAATTCATGCAGGCGCTCGCGAATTTCCTTGGCCGCGATGCGCAGTTGGTCGAAATCCGGTCCGGTCAGGCGAATGTCTACCGGGAGACCGGTTGGCGGACCGGCAAATGCGTTAATGGTCAGTTGGCGGACCCCGGGCACTTGCCCGATCTTTTCCCGCCAGCGCTTGGAGACTTCCTCCGCGTCGGAATCCCGCAATTCGGATTTCGTCAGTTCGACAAAGAAAAACGCCAAGTTGGTTCCCTCTATTCCTTGGCCAAATCCCAAAAACTGTGAATCGTGCTTGACCGGATTGGCCTTTCCGGCGGCCAAGTCTTCCTCCACGATTTCGTCCAAACCGGCGCCGATATGGTTGAGAACCTCACGGGTACGCTCAACGGTCGACCCCTCCGGCATCTTCAGGAAGACCTGGATGAAATCACTGGGCACGCTTGGAAAGGGGGAGAACTTGACCCAGCCGGCTTGGATGGTACCGAGCATCAGGATGATGAAGGCGCAGAATATCGACAGGGTCAGATAGCGCCACTCGAGTGCCCATGCCAAGTGTGGACGATATACCACTTGAACGAAACGTTCCAGACTGTCGGCGACCGATCGTTGTAAACGGGAAATAAGGTTCAGTTCGGACCGGTGTTTTTTATCACCGACCTTGCACAGGGACAGGTGATACGGCAGGACCAGCTTGCTTTGGACCAGTGAGAAAAACAGGGTGGGGATCACCACCAGCGGAATGACGGCAAGAAACTTTCCCAAGGTGCCCGGCAACATGAAAACGGGCAGGAACGCCACCATGGTGGTCAGGACAGCATAGGTGACCGGCGTGGAAACATTGTGGGTACCCCGCACGGCGGATTCAACCCCCGGTCCCACGTTCTGAAATTCAGAGAACACGCTTTCCCCTACAACGATGGCATCGTCCACCACGATTCCGAGGACCAGTATGAAGGCAAAAAGTGAAATCAGGTTGATGGAAACCCCGATAAAGGGGCCCACCATGAATGTCCCCAGGAAACTGACTGGAATTCCGATGGCGACAAAGAAGGCGAGGGAAGGCCTCAGGAACAGGGACAGCACCAGCATGACAAGAATAAATCCGTAGGATCCGTTCTCGATCAGCATGTTCAGGCGTCCTTTCAAATAGAATGACGAATCCCCCCAGGTGTCGGCTGAGATGCCCTCCGGAAGCCAGGCCTTCTGGGTCGTGTTGACATACTCCTTCACTTGCCGGGAAATCTCGAGCGGACTTTCCCTTCCGACCTCCCTGACCAGAACCATGGATGCCGGTTTTCCGTTGAAAGTGGTGATGATGGGATCATCGGTGAACCCGTCCACGACAGTGGCCACATCCTTGAGCAGCACGCGGGTTCCATCGAGAGCGGAACTGATGATGATGCTTTCAAAATCCTTCTGATCCCATGCCTGTTCCTTGGTCCGTAAAAGAATCTCGCCTCCGGAACTGCGAATGGATCCCCCCGGAACGTCGAGACTGTTGCGGCGCACGGCCGATACGACTTCATCAAAGGTCAGGCCAAACTTGCGCAGGTTGAATTCCGACACTTCGATGGACACCTCGTAAGAGCGGGTTCCCTGGACAAAAGCCTGGGAGACTCCGGGTAGCTGGGTGATTTCATCCCGGGTGCGTTCGGCCAGTTCCTTCAAGGTGCGTTCGGAGGCATCCCCATAAACGGACACCCAGATAACATCCCTTTGTATCAGTAATTCCTCTACAATCGGACGTTCGGTTTCCACGGGAAAACTGGTGATGGCATCGACCCGTGCCTTGATGTCGTCCTTGACCCGGCTGACATCAGCTCCCTTGCGTACCTCAATCAGAACCTGCCCGAAATTTTCCTGAGCGGATGAACGGACCTCCTTGATTCCGTCAACCCCCTGTATCGCTTCCTCCACGCGGAGGATGACCCCCAGTTCGACTTCCTCGGGGGCGGCACCCCGGTAGGGGACGCGCACCACAATCGTATCCAGGGAGAATTCCGGAAACATTTCCCGTTTGATGGTGAAGAGGGCCCCGATGCCCCCGACGACCATGACCAGCATCAACAAGTTGGCGGCCACTCCATTTCGCGCGAACCATTTGATCATGACGCCTGTTCCAATTCAGTGTTTTCAGGATTCACAGTGCCGGTTGGCTCGACAACCATGCCGTTGACGAAAAACAAAAGCGGAGTCAGGCAAAGGCGGTCCCCGTCATTCAGGTTGTTTTCACAGTATGCCCAGTCGCTGCTGGAACGTATCAAGTCCACATTGACTGACTCGAGGCGATTACCTTCCACCAGCCGGTAAACAACATTTCCCGGATGAATGGCTTCCCTCGGGATGCGGATGGCCCGTTCAACTTGCTTTCCCTGGATGCTGGCCATGACAAACATACCCGGTCTGAGCAACTCCCCACCATCACTGAGAAACGGGGGATCCATGCGGGCGTATGCACTGATCATGCGGGTGCGCTGGTTAATGGATGCGGCGGTCCTGTCCAGATAGGCATCCCATGTGTGCCAAACTCCGCTGATTTCTGACTGGAGTAGAACGATTGGCTTTTCAAAGCCACTCCCTGTTCCCACAAGGGCGAGATCATCCAGGGATATGGCCAGGGGGATTTCCATCGCATCCACCGAGAAGATTTCCCCCAGAATGGAGGCTTGAGCGGCAATCGCTTGCCCAATGTCCACCAATTTGGAATCAACCCGACCCGTGTAGGGTGCCCGGATTTCCGTATAGGCGAGATTCTTTTCCGCCATTTCCACACCGGCTTCGGCCGCCTGCAAATCGGCTTTGGCCTTTTCCAGTTGAGGAATTCTCAGGACCAGGTCCCCGGGGTTGCCGGTTCCAACCGATTCCCAGTCCCGGCGGGCCTGCTCGGCGGCTTCCTGTTCCTGAAGGAATACCGACTTGGCCAGTGCCAGTCGGGAGCGACTCTCGGCCAAGGCACTCTGATAGGGTAGTGGATCCAGTTTCAGAAGAACGTCCCCTTTCTTGAAAGTGCCTCCTTCATAAAAGCTTGGTGAGACCCATTCGATTTGTCCCGACACCCGGGCGGTCAGTCGCGTCCGCTGCCTGGGTTGAACCGTTCCCTGTGCCTCGATTGACAGGACGAGGGGTTTTACCTCGACCGTGAACGTTTCGATTTTCGGATAATTTGGTTTTGCCTCAGATCTTTCCACGCTCGGCCTGAGCTGAACCAGCCCACCAAACAAGATGATAGCCGCCACGATGACTCCAACCGGAAGCAGGATTTTTAAATAGGGATTAGACATGCAAATTCCTTAACTTGGATAGCTTCAAGTCAATACAATGAGCTGTGTCCGCAAAATTGCAAAGTATTCGTTGAATCTACTCTGTCGCGGCGTACTCGGCCGCGTAAAACGGATTATGCTCACGCTCATCCCCAATGGTAGTCATGGGGCCATGCCCCGGGCAGACGATCGCCTCGTCCGGCAGGCTGAAGATCTCCCGCTTGTTATTCTCGATGGCTTCCTGGTAATGCTCCGCGGCACCACCTTGAGAGCAACAGAAGAGGGCGTCTCCGACGACGGCTACCGGTATGTCCGTTCCGTGGATCACATAAGTGATGCCGCCGGGGCTATGACCGCTGGTCAGGCATGTTTCCACCTGCAAGTAGCCAATGGAGAAAAACTGCCCCGGCTTGAAGGGCTCCGCTCCGGGGATCTTCTCTGTTTCGTTGGCGAAGACTTTTGGATGACCGGTTGCCTCCAGCAGCTTGGGTAGCGCATGAATGTGGTCTTCATGCCCGTGTGTCAGGAAGATCGACGCTAAACGAAGCTTTTTCGTTTCGATGAACTTGAGCATCTCATCCACGTTGGCACCGGTGTCGAATGCCGCCGCCATCTTGCTGTGCGGATCCCACACCAAGTAACTGTTGACGGTCATTTCCTCGTATCCGGGAACCGGAAACGGGGTGTTGAACTGGACGAGTCCCTCCATGGCGGGTTGCTCCGGATACCATGCCCCGGTGGCCAGAACAAAAAGGGAAGGGGCATGCAGGTTCAAGGCTTCAGCCAGTAGCATCACGGTTCCGCTTTCAAACTTCCCGTCCATTACGGTCTGTACGCGGATTTCATCCAATCCGGTGCGACGGGCCAGAGCGGTCGCGTTCATGCCCATGCCTGCTGCCGCTTTACCGATCACATCCATCAGGCCATCTTCCAAGGGGATTTGCATAATGCTCCTTTTAGATGGCGAATCCCGGCGTGTCCAATCGATAGATTCAACTGAATGCCGATTAACAAAATTTCTACAACGGGAAACAAATTTGATCCGTGACTCAATGGTAGAGTTGGTTGCGATAAAGCCACGATGGGAGCAAAGCGTAGGCTAATGCGCGGCGGGCAAATTCGGGGTCCTGAAGATCCTTCATTATCAACTTTTTCTCCATAAAATCATACTCCGCGAACGCAGGTTCCTTGTCGGGTCGAAGAATAACCAAACGCTTACCTTCCATCATTGCGTAATTTTGATAATATTGCATGAAGGCTCTGCCCGGTCGTTCAGGATCCTCACTGCCCAGGTCACGGCCTATCATCGGGTGCTCCGCGGAAATCCCCATGAGGGATAAAAGTGTGGGAGCCAGATCGATTTGGCTGACAACTGACTTTATTCGCTTTGGCTGAATATCCGCCCCGAGGATTATGGCGGGAATATGGAAATGCGAAACGGGTACCAGTTCATCCCCATAGACTCGTATGTCGTGGTCGGCGACGATCAGAAACAATGTATCTTTCCAATAATCACGGGTTCGGGCAGTTTCGATGAACTGACCGAGTGCATGATCTGCATATTTCACTGCATTGCTGTCCGTTGCGGGATCGGCATCGTAAGGCTCAATGCGGTTCTCAGGATACTCGAACGGGGTGTGGTTGGATGAAGTGAAGACCAGGGAAAAGAAAGATTGACCGTCATCATGCAGCGCCTGAATGCGTTGATCAGCCATGCTGAAGAGATCCTCGTCTGAAACGCCCCAGGTTCCCGTGAAAACCGGATTTGGAAAGTCCTTTTGTTCGATTATTGAGCTGAATCCGTTTCCGTTGAAAAATAGCTTCATGTTGTCAAAGTGGGCGGATCCCCCGTATATGAATTCGGTGTGATAATCTCTTTCCTCAAGGAGACTGGCGATGGTGAAAAAATTGTTCTGGGACAGGGACAACTTGACCACGCTTCTGGCCGGAGTTGGAGGAAACCCACTCACAACGGCTTCAATTCCCCGGACGGATCGGGTGCCGGTGGCGTAAAGGTTTTCAAACCACCAGCCCTCATGTTTAATTTTTTCTATCTCGGGAGTGACGGGTCGTCCCCCCAGCGACTCGACAAATGTCGCGCCCAGACTTTCTTCCAGAATAATGACAAGATTGAGAGGGCGGTCGCGCCGGATGCTTGCCGGGTGCCAGCGTAGCAAGGGTGAATCACTGTCGAGCTGAAGGGCGCTTGTCCAGGTGCCAGTGCTTCTGAGAATATCCTCGGGGTCCAGAACCCCGTAGATTTCACTGGAACTGGACTCATGCTTCATGTTGTATATGGCATGGGCAACTGACCACGTTGAATTAATGATCAAGCTGTTGACCAGGGAGTCCTCTGTTACTGCGAATAAAGCGGGATTGGCCGGCCGGTGATCTGCAGTCGATCGGATTCCGGCGAAGATGATAAAGGTCACGCATGGAAACAGAAGGATTTGCTTTCGGTACTTCCATTGGTGGGGCACTTTCAGCCAGAAACGCATAAGTCGCGCCGTTAACCAGGCAAGAAAAGCGGACATCAGGAGCCCCAAGAGGAAGGCAAGCCTGAAGCCACTCCAAATCGTCAGGAAGACTTCCTTGGGATACTTGAGGTATTCGACAAATATTCGGTTTGGACGGAAGTCGTATTGAATGATGAAGGCGGGAGTGGATGCCTCCAAAAAGGCGAGAAGGAGAACAGCGCCAACGACCCAGATGTAGGACACCCATTTCCATACCGACCAGCTGTACCGTGTGGCCAGCATGGGAAGCAGTAAAACCAGGGGGGCGGCAAACAGGGATATCTGAATGATGTCAGATCGTATTCCCTGCATGAAAAATTCAACCCAGCTGATCCCGGAAGCACTGATCCTCTCCGATTGCCAGCAGGCTAGAAAAAAACGGGAAACTGATAGCACCGGCAAAGCCAGAATATATAATAATACTATCGGACTGTATGGCCCACAAAACTTCCGCAAAATACGCTTCATGCAAGCTTTAGAACATATTGGGAGGTGTCCGTTCAAAATCCACCCCAGAGGCGAGATTACGCACCCGTCCATTGCTTGGGCCCAAATCCGTGGTTGCGACCTGTATTTACCCGGGATTTTCGCTGTGGCAGGCCCGCAGGGACTCGAACCCCGACTGAAGGAACCAGAATCCTCTGTGCTACCATTACACCACGGGCCTCTTCGAATGGTCGGGGCGACAGGATTTGAACCTGCGACCTCGTCGTCCCGAACGACGCGCGCTACCAGGCTGCGCCACGCCCCGCCATTCAAATGAAGACGGTTATGGGTAAGCCTGGAGCCGCTTCCGTCAAACAAAATTTACCCAATTGCAATTTTTTCAGAAAAGCCGGTTGACGAATTGAAAATCCTTCTTCTATATCCCGGTTTTTCTTGGACGGCCAGATAGCTCAGTTGGTAGAGCAGAGGACTGAAAATCCTTGTGTCCCCAGTTCAATTCTGGGTCTGGCCACCACCTTTCTTAAGCGCCTTCGGGCGCTTTTTTTGTAGTGTTTTGACAAGAACGATTAAGCCCCCGGCAGAAAGCGCCGGAGGCTTTGTTTTTAAATTTGCGCAAACGCGCGCTCGTGCGCCCTGAAACACGGGCAACCGTTACCCTGTTACTTCAGCCAATTTATCCCCAGGGATGGTTTCCTTAGCTTTTTTACAGTGACGAGGTCAGGTGTTTTACTAGGGTTAAGCCCTTAATTGTCAAATTTGAAGCACTTGATTTTGGGGCTGGCTTGATATTAAAATGTGCCCTTATGACGGTCATTAATTGAGGTCACCAAGTTTGATGGAAAGTAAATTATTCTTTTTCTCCGATTTAGCTTAACTTATTTCACAAAGGACTCCATAGGAGGTAAGCTAATAATGAGCAACGAGGGAAAATCTGAAATTGAAGCGCAGAGCGAACATGCTGCTGGAGGCCTGAGATCAGTGCTGGTGATCAACTGTGGGAGTTCATCGGTAAAGTTTGCCCTGATAGACGTGGCGTCCGAGGAGCCGGTCATCAGTGGCTTGGTGGAAAGCCTTGAGTCACCCTCAGCCGAATTGAGCTGGAAGCGTTCGGGCAAAAAGGAGAGCAAGCCATTGCCGGATGCGGATCTTGTGGATGGCCTGAAAGAGGTGATCGCCATACTGCCCTCCGAAGTGGAAGTCGTGGCCGTTGGCCACCGCGTGGTGCACGGAGCGGAGGAATTTGCCTCCAGTCATTTGATCAATGATGAGATCCTGGCTGTTCTGGAAAAATGTTCTCCCTTGGCTCCATTGCACAATCCGGCCAATATAGCTGGAATTCGGGCCGCACAGGAAGTGTTTCCGGGAATTCCGCAAGTGGCTGTCTTTGATACCGCATTCCATCAGAGCATTCCCAAGCACGCTTACCTGTACGCAGTGCCCTATGACTGGTATGAGAAATTGAGAGTTCGGCGTTACGGATTCCATGGAACCAGCCACCGCTACGTCGCCGGTGAAACAGCACGCTTGCTGGGGAAGGACTTGAGTGACCTGAGCATTGTCATCGCTCACCTGGGAAATGGATGCAGCGCCTGCGCCGTGGAGGGTGGAAAGAGCGTCGACACGACCATGGGCTTGTCCCCGCTGGAAGGCCTTGTCATGGGAACGCGAAGTGGGGATGTGGACCCGGCGCTGCATGAGTTTTTAGCGAACAATCTCGGTTGGTCCCTTGAGCGGATCATGAAGGCGCTGAACAAGGAAAGTGGCCTGCTTGGACTTTCCGGTCAAAGCAACGACATGCGGACGCTCGTCAATGCGTGGGAAAAGGGAGATGAGCGGGCGACACTGGCAATTGAAGTTTTTGCTTACCGCCTGGCCAAGGCGATCCTTGGACTGACTGTTGGATTGAGCAAAATCGACGCCATCGTCTTTACCGGGGGGATTGGGGAAAACTCCTTCAAGGTTCGCGGAAAGGTGATCAGCAATCTCCGTGTTCTTAAAATCGAACTGGATGAGGAGCTGAATGCACAAAACGGCGAACCGGAAACCGGCCGGTTGACCAAACCGGGATCCATTCCATGCTTGGTTGTGCCAACCGATGAAGAGCTGATGATAGCCCGGGATACTTTAGAAATCGTTAACCAATGAAACACGTCTTCTTTTTAGCTGCATCTTGTGTCGACAGCGGGCTCACCTCCGTGTCGCAGGGTGTTTTTCGCGCACTGGACCGCCGGGGTATCCGGGTGGGATTTTGCAAGCCAATCAGCCAGGAACCTATTCCGGAAGGTAAAGTGGATCCGTCCATCAGTTTGATCGCCAGCACAACTGGATTTCAGCCGGTTGAACCGATGCCCCTTGAGGAAGCGGAACGCTACATCCGGCAAGGGAAGATGGACGACTTGATGGAGCGTGTGGTTGAGAAGGTGCGCACACATGACGACACTGTGGACGTCATGATCGTGGAAGGGTTGCTGCCGACCGAAAGCCAGTCATTTCCAAACCGCATCAACCGTCAGGTGGTGACCGCCCTCAGTGCGGAAGTCATTATTGTCAATGCGATGAAGGGGAGCTCCGTGGAGCAACTGGAGGAAAACTTGGAGATCGCGGCCTCCCTGTATGGGGGATGGGAGCAGGATAATGTAATTGGTTGCATCCTTAACAAGGTCAGGAAAATTGGTAAATCCCAACCCGCGGGACTGGTCCAGGTGCGCGGTACCGCCGAACACGGCAGTCATGAAATTGAACAATTGACGGTCAAGGAATTGGCCGAGGTCACCTCGACTATCAAGAAGGAATGCAGCCTGTTTTCGCAACCGGGATTCGAATTGATTGGTTGTGTGCCATGGAATCCGAACCTGCCATCCTACAGGGTATCGGATGTGGCCGATCACCTTGGTGCGAACATTATCAATGCGGGTGAAATGAAAAGCCGTCGGGTCAAAAGTGTTTCCCTCGCGGCCCGTAACCTGACCAATATTTTGCACATTTTCGAATCAGGAAAGTTGGTGGTCGCACCGGCCGACCGGATCGACGTGCTCATCACGGCCGCTCTTGCCACGACCGACAAGATCCCGATCGCTGGTGTCGTGATTACCGGCGGGATAAACCTTGAGGAGGATGTGCTCGATCTGTGTCGACCCGCCTTGCGGGCAGGCTTGCCTGTTCTGAGTGTGGAAACAGACAGCTTTATTACAGCGACCGAACTGTCCCGCATGTGGAATCACATTCCAGCGGATGATATCGAGCGCTTCAACACCACCTTGGATTTTATTGCCCGGCATCTCGAGGTGGATCACCTGCAATCCCGTGTGGAAAGCAACTTGGAGATCCGCATGTCCCCGGCCGCATTCCGGCATCAGTTGTCCAACCGGGCCAGAAAGGCCAACAAGCGAATCATTCTTCCCGAAGGGGATGAACCGCGGACCATC
>Ga0208880_1000175_pt1 | contig 13741 bp, 11 predicted proteins | sample Knorr_S23_td_Sur_FD_185606 | JGI IMG/M metagenome (GOLD analysis project Ga0208880, IMG submission 185606) | Marine microbial communities from Southern Atlantic Ocean transect - Knorr_S23_td_SurfaceB_ad_5m_LV_B (SPAdes) (version 2) | ecosystem: Environmental > Aquatic > Marine > Oceanic | place...
GGGAGCATTGGCATACCTAGAAGTTCATTAAATAGTGTCTAATTTGTTGCCATTAGTTTAGCATCTAAATGTCTGAGGCCGAAAATCGCCACTCAAATATTGCTAATCATGGAACGTAAACGAAAACAACAATGTCAAAAATCGAAGTAAAAGAATTACTCGACGCAGGTGTTCACTTTGGTCACCTCACCCGCAAATGGAATCCGAACATGGCGCCCTTTATTTATATGGAGCGCAACGGGATTCACATCATCAATCTTTACAAAACCGTCGCCAAAATTGAAGAGGCCCAGCAAGCGCTACACAAAATCGCTGCTTCAGGTCGTAAAATCCTTTTTGTTGCAACTAAAAAGCAAGCCAAAGACATCGTGTCCAAAGCTGCCTCTGAGGTAAATATGCCTTACATCACAGAGCGTTGGCCTGGAGGTATGTTGACCAACTTTGTAACCATTCGAAAGGCTGTCAAAAAAATGGCTGCCATTGACCGAATGAAAAATGACGGTACGTTTGAAACTCTGTCAAAAAAAGAAAAACTACAGGTCGATCGTTTGAGAGCCAAATTGGAAAAAAACTTAGGTTCAATTTCTGATATGACGCGTTTACCTGGGGCTTTATTTGTTGTGGATATCCGTCGTGAACACATTGCAGTTCGTGAAGCACAAAAACTCAACATTCCTATTTTCGCCATGGTCGACACCAATGCCGACCCTAGAGAGGTAGACTATGCCATCCCAGCTAACGATGATGCGTCTAAGTCGATTGACAAAATTTTAGCTTTAGTTGCAAAATCTGTTGGAGAAGGTTTGAGCGAACGCAAGCAAGAAAAAGCCGTTGCCGAAGCTGCAGCTTCAGAAGGTGAAATCGTTGAAGAAGTTGCTGAAAAAGCATCAGAAACCGAAGAAACACCAAAAGTCGAGGAGACTGTTGAGGTAATTGAAGAGACAACTCCTGAGGCAGAAGCTCCCGCTAAAGATACTGTACAGGAAGAAGTAACTGAAGAAGCATCCACAGAAGAGACTGTTGAAGAGGCTGCTGAGGAAGAAGAAAAAGAGGAAAAATAAAACTTAAATCCCCTACGCATGTTAAAAATAAGTGCTGCAGATGTAAACAAGCTCCGTAAGACAACCGGAGCAGGAATGATGGATTGTAAAAAAGCTTTGGTTGAATCTGAAGGAGACTTTGATGCAGCCATTGAAATTTTACGTAAAAAAGGACAAAAAGTAGCTGCAAACCGTGCAGACCGTGACTCTTCAGAAGGCGCTGTCATCGCACGTGTCAACGCAGACGCTACTGCTGGCGTGATTGTGTCGATAAACTGTGAAACCGATTTTGTTGCCAAAAATGATAGCTATTTGGCTTTGGCTAATAAATTGGCAGATTTGGCGCTCGGTTTTGATACACTAGATGCATTCTTAGCCGCTGATTTCGAAGGAATTACCGTTGCCGATAAACTGACTGAGCAAACCGGGGTCATCGGTGAAAAAATCGAAATTGGTGGGTTTGAGCGTCTTGAAGGTGCCTACGTAGGATCATACATACACGCGGGTAATAAAATTGCCACGCTGACCAGTTTGTCTGCAAATGTTGATGGAGCTGCCGAAGCCGCCAAAAACGTTTCTATGCAAGCCGCTGCTATGAATCCTATTGCTTTAAACGAAGAAGGTGTTGATGCTGCTACAGTTGAAAAAGAAATCGAAATTGCCAAAGATCAATTACGTCAAGAAGGAAAGCCAGAAGCCATGTTGGATAACATCGCCAAAGGTAAACTTAAGCGTTTCTTTAAAGACAATACGTTGGTAAACCAAGCCTATATCAAAGAGGCCAAACAAAGTGTTGCCGACTATGTGAAATCTGTAAATAGTGAGCTTAGTGTAACAGGTTTCAAGCGTGTAGCTTTAGTTTAGAATACACTTTACTAAAAAAAGCAAAACCCCGTTATGTGCGGGGTTTTTTTATTATTCTATATTCAAGAGGTGTGTTTTTGTAAGAGAAACATACAAAAGCGATTGTGTGCTTTGACATCAGGATTTTTAGATTTTTTACTGAAATATGAATTCAGCTTTCTTTGAAAGTTCAACATGAAGCCTTTGACTTCTACACTCGCTTTTTCATCTTCAAGGAGTTCAATAGTACGCTTAACTACGTGTTTCTGAAGGTTTCGAACCATTATATGACTTGTGTCCAGATCTAAAAAAAGGTCTTTGAACAAATGATCCATCAGTTCTGATGGGGAAAGACCATTGCCAACAAGTGAAATATGTTGTGAGATCATGCGCTCTAATAGCCCTTGGTTGATCAAACTATTAACCGTTAGATATTGAATTTTTGTCAATTGATCGAGGCTCCCAGTTGGTTTAAAATGCGAAACCAAATCTTTGTCAATCAACCACAAAGGTGGAGTCCAGACTTCATTCTTGAGTGTGCTCAACGATCTTATTTGGTAGTCTTTATCTGTGTTTTTGTATGTATATCCCTGTTGATTTTCGTTGCGAAGGGTTTGGTGTACACCTCCAATAACACCAGTCAAATGACCAATATATCGTCTATAAACACCCAGCAATTCATCATAAAGCTCTTCTAAATCATCATACTTACTACCCTCATTAAGTACCCATTTATCTAAGTGGCTGGCTACAATTTTTAGGTTTTTCAAACCATAATTTGTCGCACTGACCACGTCATCTCCAATGTTTTCTGTCATGGCATGAGGGTCGTTTTGACGAGCTTCTCGCCCACCTCCAAACATGTAATGAGGATTGTCGGCTCGTTGATCCATCCATTTCTTTTGAATTTCGCGAACTTCAGCGGGCGATTTACCGTCGAAATAACGATAGGCCCAAGCAATGGCATGTATGTCGTAAGGTCCTATTTTTCTAATAAACCTTACACCTTCATCAGAGGGCTGAGCTACGTAATTGTACCGTGCATAGTCCATTATACTGCTTGCAATACCATTTTTTTGTGTAAAAGAAGCCGAGCGCAAAGAATCAACAGGATAAACAGCGCTGGCCTTAAAGTTGTGTCGCAATCCCAACGAATGTCCGACCTCATGAGCAATGACCTGTCGTAACATCTCTCCAATATCCTCCATAGGAGTATCAAGTGTTCTAGCGCTAGGATTGGCTGCGGCTGTCTCTAAAAGATATCGGTTTCGATAAGATCGTAGGTGATTGTGATACCAAAAAACATCACTTTCAATAATCTGACCCGTTCTTGGGTCATAGACTCGCGGACCCTTAGCATTGCGTGTTGTGGAAGCTATGTATTTGATAATGGAATATCGAACATCTTCGGTACTAAAATCTGGGTCTTCTTCAACAGTTGGTGGATCTTTTGATAGGATGGCATTTTTAAATCCAGCTGCCTCAAAGGCCTCATTCCAGTCTTCAACCCCTTTTTTAATGAATGGTCGAAACCTGTAAGGGGTTGCTGGATCAATATAAAAAACAATAGGTTCGATAGGTTCAACCAATTCTCCCCTATTATAGGCTTCAATGTCTTTGGGTACAAGATGCCACCGTTGTATAATTTCAAACTGATCTGCTTTTAATGCTTTTGAGCTGTAATCTATCTTGTTGATCGTAAAATACCCTACGCGATGATCGGCATATCGAATGTCCATTTTATCATCCGGAAGCTCAATAATCGAGTGGTTAATCAAAAATGTTCGTGGTACTTCGTTGGACTTTTCACTAAAGGTCAAGGTCTGTGAAATTTCCAGATTTTTCTTAAAAACTTTTACACGATCTATCGCGCTGTTTTTCTTGAGAACCTTGCCTTTGGACTTCAGACCAAAACCTGGTGAATTGTCATTAAAATATGGAGTGACATCAATGAAGTATTTATTGGGTTCTTCATTCATGATTTCGAATGTATATAGTATTGGTGCTGTATTGTTTTTTTGGACACTCTTTAAGATGGGCGCATCCGGTTTGGCAATACTTTCATTTGGCTTATATACAAGTTCTATTCGATCTCTCTTTTTGCGAAACTCCATAAGTATGGTCATGGTTTTATCGCCGTGTAAAGATGCATCTTCTGGAGTTGCTGCCAATCGGGTAATCATAAGTAAATCTTTCTGTAAATCTGTTTCAGAAAGTTCAAAAAACAATTCTCCATTTTCAGAAAGATAAGAAGTAAATAAACCGTCGAGTTGGGTCTTATTTTGCCTAAGGGAGTCCAAAGGTTTTTGGGCTAGAGAGCAAACAGTAAATAATAACAGAAATGTGTATCGCATAATTTTGGGGTTTAAAAGCGTGAAATATACATAAAAGAATCTTTTTAGACAGGGAAACAAAGACAAAAATCTATATCAATGAGGGGGCGAAAAAGTAATATTTTTATAATGCAAATGCATCAAATAAAATTCTAGAAGCTAATTGGTTATATTTGCAGGAAATCTCCTTCATGCACTACAAACGCATTTTGCTTAAACTCAGTGGGGAAGCCCTTATGGGCGACAGAGCCCACGGTATAGATCCTGATCGATTGGCCGCTTATGCCAACGAAATCAAAAACGTAGTAAACAAAGGGGTTCAAATTGCCATCGTCATTGGCGGAGGGAATATTTTTCGTGGAGTTGCAGGTGCGAGTAATGGCATGGATCGTGTTCAAGGAGATTATATGGGGATGCTTGCTACCATCATAAATGGTTTGGCGCTTCAAAGTGCCTTAGAAGATGCTGGCGTGCAAACGCGATTACAAACTGCACTCAAGATAGAAGCCGTAGCGGAGCCTTACATCAAAAGGCGCGCCGTTCGCCATTTAGAAAAAGGGCGTGTGGTCATTTTTGGCGCGGGTACGGGAAACCCTTTTTTCACAACAGACTCAGCTGCCGTATTGCGAGCAATCGAAGTTGATGCGGACGTAATTCTTAAAGGGACTCGTGTAGATGGTGTCTATGATGCAGATCCCGAAAAAGATGTGAACGCTACAAAATTTGACAACATCAGCTTTAAAGATGTTTTACAAAAAGGGCTTAAAGTGATGGATTCTACTGCCTTTACTCTGAGCCAAGAAAACGATCTGCCAATTGTTGTTTTTGACATGAACACACCTGGAAACCTAGAACAAGTGGTAGCAGGTGCACAAATCGGAACTACTGTTAAATAAATTACAATGGAAGAATTAGCTTTTCTACTCGACCTAACAAAAGAAGCCATGCAAAAAGCTTTGTCTCACTTAGAAAAATCTTTTGTTAACATCCGTGCTGGAAAAGCCAACCCTTCTATGTTGTCGGGTGTAAAATTAGAGTATTATGGCGCACAAACTCCTTTAAGTCAAGTCGCTAATATTAATACCCCTGATGGTCAAACCCTGTCTGTACAACCGTGGGACAAAACCATGATCCCCGAAATTGAAAAAGCCATCATGGTTGCCAATTTGGGGTTTAATCCCATGAACAATGGGGAATCCGTAATCATCAACATTCCGCCCCTTACTGAAGAGCGACGGCGTGAATTGGTCAAGCTGGCCAAAGCCGAAGCGGAAAATGCTAAAGTGGGTGTACGCAATGCCCGAAAAGATGCCAACAACGAAATTAAAACTCTCGACCTTTCTGAGGACCAAAAAAGCAATGCTGAGGTAGATGTGCAATCATTGACTGATGGTTACATCCAACAGATTGACGAAAAATATGCTATAAAGGAAAAAGAGATCATGACTGTATAAAGCTTTCGTGATCGTAATGTTGCTATGATAAAATGGATTAATACGCGTTTTTGGGGCGCTGTCGCCTCTCTTATTCTGCGTAATCGTGTTTTTTTTATATTACTCATTATTGCCGCTACTGTTTTTCTGTCGATGCAATGGAAGAACATGCGCTTCAGTTTTACAGAAGCCAACCTTCTGCCCGATAACCACGCATTTAACATCGCCTATACTTCTTTTGTCGAAAAATTTGGAGATGAAGGAAACATTGTCGTTTTGGCTGTTCAAGACTCCGCTTTATTTACAAAAAAGGGAATCGAAGACTGGAGTGCGCTCACGCTATCTTTTGAAAAAGATGAGGCGGTAGCATCCGTTATTGGAATCGGTACCCTAAGCGAACTGAAAAAAAACAACGCCCAACAACGCTTTGAAATGGGGCCTATAGCCAACCAGCAGCCCAAAAGCGATCAAGAAGCTCTGGCACTTAAACAAACCTTATTTGAAAAACTGCCTTTTTTCAAGGGGTTGTTGGTAAGCCCTGAAAATGAAGTGGTTCAATCACTGATCTATTTAAAGAGAGAAGCTGTTAACAGTGGTTTGCGGCAAGATTTTGTAAACCATTCTCTCATACCAAAAGTAGCGGCCTATGAGCGTGCTACAGGAAATGATGTGCGCATCTCTGGCATGCCCTACATTCGTACCATCAATGCTGCAACCATATTAAATGAAATTGGTTTGTTTGTCGTGGTGGCTACACTTGTGACGACTTTAATTTTTTTCTTCTTTTTCAGATCCTATCGAGCCACAATGATTTCGATGGTGGTGGTGATTATAGGGGTTATGTGGGCCTTTGGAGTGCTGGGACTGTTGGGGTATGAAATTACGGTGCTGACTGCGCTAATCCCGCCCATTGTGATTGTGATTGGGGTCCCAAATTGTGTGTTTTTAATCAATAAGTACCAACAAGAGATTAAAAAACATGGCAATCAAGCGCGTTCGCTTCAACGTGTAATTTCCAAAATCGGAAATGCCACCCTCATGACCAACATGACCACTGCTTTGGGCTTTGCTACGTTTATGCTTACCAACAGTAAATTGTTAAAGGAATTTGGATTGGTCGCTTCGATAAACATCATGTTGATTTTTGTGCTTTCACTGCTAATTATCCCCATAATGTATAGCTATATGTCGATCCCTAAGAAAAAACACTTAGCTCACTTGAGCAGAAGGTGGATGACAGGTTTTGTCGATTGGATGGAGCGAATGGTAAGACATCAACGAATTGGGGTGTATTTTGTGTCTGTGATTGCTTTGATGCTCAGTGTAGTGGGAATGTATCAAATCAAACTTTCAGGAACCATTATAGATGACCTCCCAAGAAGTGCACCCTTTTTTGAAGACATCCGGTTTTTCGAAGATCAGTTCAATGGTGTGATGCCTATTGAAATTATGATTGATACCGAACGAAAAAATGGAGCCACACGATTGTCTACCCTCAACAGGTTGGAAAAACTCGATGCATTTATAGATGAAATACCCGAGCTCTCCCAGAGTGTTTCAGTACTTAATGTGGCCAAATACTTTAAACAAACCTATTATAATGGCAACCCCAATTACTTCCAACTACCCACACGGCAAGAAAACAGTTTTATTGGGTCATTTGTCAAAAACATGTCTGGAGAAGCCAGTCTTTCAGGGAGTTTGATCGATAGTACGGGACAATACATCCGTGTGTCGACCATGTTAAAAGATGTATCAACTCCCCGAATGGAAGCCATTGAAGCTGGATTGGTCTCAGAAACCGCCAAACTTTTTCCTGAGAAAAATTTTGAAGTAACCCTAACTGGAAAAGCACTTGGATATCTGAAAGGAACTCGTTTTTTAGTGCGTAACCTAGTGGTGTCTTTGTCAATCGCCATTTTATTGATTGCATTGTTCATGGCATATACTTTTCGCTCATTCCGAATGATTTTGATTTCATTGATTCCTAACATCATTCCGTTGATATTAACAGCCGGAATGATGGGCTTTTTAGGGATTCCTATAAAACCCTCGACCATATTGGTTTTCAGCGTGGCTTTTGGAATATCTATCGATGACACCATTCACTTTCTAGTCAAATACAGGCAAGAGCTTCAGGCAAACAAATGGCGTATTAAAAAATCCGTTTATGCAGCCCTTCGAGAAACGGGGGTAAGTATGTTTTACACATCGATTGTTTTGTTTTTTGGGTTTTCAGTGTTCATGATTTCAAGCTATGGAGGCACCGTTGCTTTAGGAGGACTGGTGTCGGCAACCTTGCTTTTTGCCATGTTGGCCAATCTGATATTATTACCGTCTTTGCTTCTTTCACTAGAGGAAAGCATCGCAAACGAACGAACACTCAAAGAACCCCGTTTTGACATACTCCCTGACGAAGAGTCTTAGAACATTCTGTTCAACCTACATGGAGCTTTTCAAAATGAAGTATATTTGCAACTGAATTTTTTTGTAGATGACCAAACACAGTATTCAAGAACTTTTAGAAGGTAAAGCCTTACATCAAGAAGTCGAATTGTATGGATGGGTACGTACTTTTCGGGCCAACCGTTTTATTGCCATCAATGATGGCTCAAGTCTTGAAACTTTGCAATGTGTGGTCGACTTTGAACAGACCGACGAAAGTTTGCTCAAACAAATTGCCACCGGAGCAGCGATTCACATCAAAGGAACTTTGGTAGAAAGCCAAGGAAAAGGACAACAGTATGAAGTTCAGGTAAATAAATTAACGGTTTTAGGGGAGTCAGATCCTGAAACTTATCCCATCCAACCTAAAAAACACTCTTTTGAATTCTTGCGTGAAAAAGCGCACCTAAGAGTTCGAACATCAACTTTCGCCGCCGTGATGCGGGTGCGTTCTGCCTTGTCGTTTGCAGTGCATCAATACTTCAGAGATCATGGGTTTTATTATGTACACACCCCTATCATAACGGGAAGTGATGCTGAGGGCGCCGGCGAGATGTTTCGAGTTACCACCCTAGACGCTGAAAACCCTCCAAAAAACGAAAATGGAGGCATTGCATATGATCAAGATTTTTTCGGAAAAGAAACCAACCTAACCGTTTCAGGACAACTAGAAGCTGAAACTTATGCGATGGGCTTAGGAAAGGTATATACGTTCGGTCCTACTTTTCGCGCAGAAAACTCAAATACGTCCAGACACCTTGCAGAGTTTTGGATGATTGAACCAGAAGTGGCTTTCAACAACTTAGACCAAAATATGGATTTGGCTGAGGATTTTATCAAAAGTATTTTGAGTTATGTTTTAGAACATTGCTCGTCAGACTTGTCTTTTTTGGACCGTCGTATGGCTGATGAAGAAAAAACCAAACCTCAAAACGAACGGAAAACCATGGGGTTGATTGAACAATTGCAGTTTGTGGTATCTCAACAATTTGTGCGAGTATCATACACAGAGGCCATCGATATTTTACGTCAATCAAAACCCAACAAGAAAAAGAAATTCAAATTCCCAATTCATGAATGGGGGGCTGATCTGCAAAGTGAACACGAACGGTATTTGGTTGAAAAACATTTTAAGTCTCCCGTAGTGCTTTTTGATTATCCTGCCAACATTAAGGCTTTTTACATGCGCTTAAACGATGACGGAAAAACCGTTCGAGCCATGGATGTATTATTTCCTGGGATTGGAGAAATGGTTGGGGGTTCTCAACGTGAAGAACGCTTAGATGTTCTTAAAAAACGTATGAAGGATATGGATATCGACTCAGAAGAATTGGATTGGTATTTAGACCTTCGAAGGTTTGGAACGGCACCTCATGCTGGTTTTGGTTTAGGGTTCGAGCGTTTGGTTCAGTTTGCAACAGGAATGTCTAACATTCGGGACGTTATCCCATTTCCACGCACGCCGCAAAATGCATCTTTCTAGATATGAGGATTGATCTGTGGTATTTTGTACCTTTATGCTATTAAGGTACTTGTATGCTCAAACAAGAACTTCAGTTAAAACTATCGCAAAAGCTATCGCCTCAGCAGATTCAGCTTATGAAGCTGATTCAATTGCCTACACAGTCTTTTGAACAAAGACTTCAGCGCGAAATTGAAGAAAACCCTGCGCTTGAAACCGGCCGAAACGAACAAGAGGGAGAAAGCGAAACACTTAATCAGGAAGAAGAGCGCGAAGTGATTGAGGCCGATGACATCAACATAGATGAGTACCTGAGCGATGATGAAATCCCAGACTACCGACTCAAAGCAAATAACCACAGCCCTGACGACGACGACAAACAAATCCCTTATGCAAGTGGGCAAAGCTTTCATCAGTACTTAAGCCAACAACTTAACACCTTTAACATGGACGAGCGTCAAAAGCAAATCGCTGCTTTTTTGGTTGGAAGTGTAGACGATACCGGTTATATAAGAAGAGCGTTGTTGGATATCGTAGACGACCTGGCTTTTATAGAAAATTTTTATACCGATGAAAAAGAAGTTCAACAAGTATTGCATCTAGTACAAAAATTAGACCCTGCAGGTGTCGGGGCTATGAGCTTACAAGAATGCCTGATGCTACAACTTCAACGGAAAAACCAAACTCCTGAGATTGCGCTTGCTCTTGAAATTTTGACTTCAAGCTTTGATGCCTTTTCAAAAAAACATTTCAACAAACTATTGGTCAAATTTAATTTGTCCGAAGATCAACTTAAAGATGTATTAGAAGAGATTGGGAAGCTAAACCCCAAACCTGGCGGAGCCTATGCGTCTAACAATAAAATAAACAGCCATGTAGTTCCTGATTTTAGCATTCAGATTGCCGATGGGGAACTTCAACTTCAACTCAACGGAAGAAACGCACCCGATCTGCATATTTCTAGTGCTTACAAGGAAATGTTGGCTGGTTACAAAGCTTCTAAAGTAAAAAGCAAATCTCAACAAGAGGCGGTACAGTTTATCAAACAAAAGCTCGACGCCGCCAAGTGGTTTATCGATGCCATCAAACAGCGAAATCACACTTTGTTCATTACCATGCGGGCCATCATGGATTATCAAAAGGCCTATTTTTTGACCGGAGATGAGCAAAAAATCAAACCCATGGTACTGCGTGACATCGCCGATCAGATCAGAATGGATATTTCAACCGTTTCGCGTGTGGCTAATAGCAAATATGTAGATACCCCTTATGGAACCAAGTTGGTTAAATCCTTTTTTTCAGAGGGGATGACCAATAGTGAAGGACAGGATGTTTCTTCTATTGAAATCCGTCATGCACTCGAATCAATCATTGACCAAGAGGACAAATCGAAACCCCTGACCGACCAGCAACTCAAAAACTTACTCAACGAAAAAGGCTATCCTGTTGCAAGGCGTACGGTAGCCAAATACCGTGAGATTATAGGGGCACCTGTAGCTAGGTTGCGAAAAGAACTCTAACCTAACATATCGGTCAGACAATCTTCTAAGTTATACTTTGGTTTCCAACCCCAAGCCGACCTAGCGAGGCGGTCATCAAGAGATTTAGGCCAAGAAGCGGCAATTTTTTGACGGTAGTCAGGGGCATAATCAAGTTGAAACGGATGCCCTTTCTTGTGAAGCGCTGTAGCAAGAGTATGAGGGGTTAGGCTAAATCCCATGACGTTGTATGAAAAGGTGCGGTGTAATGAAATACGAGGGGCAGACATCAACCGCATTACAGCCTGTACCATGTCTTTAATGTATATCATAGGTAGTTCTGTGCCTGGTTTCAAAAAACATGTATAAGGATTTCCATCTCGAGCCGCATGAACCATCTCGACCACATAGTCTGTTGTACCGCCCCCAGGGGGATCCAATGAGAGTACTCCAGGCAAACGAATAGAACGGATGTCTAAGCCGTATTTTATATAATAGTAGTTCATCAATTTTTCTCCCGCCAACTTACTAACCCCATAGATAGTCGTCGGGTTCATATCTGCATTTTGAGGAGCAAAACTTGAGTTTTTATCCTCGCCATACGCTGCGATGGAACTTGGCCAAAAAACACGATGGATGTTGTGATTGACAGAAAGTTTTGCGATGTGCTGAAAGCTTTGCATGTTGAGGTCCCATGCCATAAAAGGGGCTTGCTCTCCTGTAGCCGACAAAGTCGCTACCAAATGATAAATACAATTAATCTTATTGGAAACGATGATTTGATCCATCGATGAATAATCTAAAACATCTACTTGGGCAAAATCATAGGGTAACTTTTCAGTCGTCTTTCGAATGTCTGTAGCCAACACATAGTTCCCTTCAACACTATGTAAGGCATTGGCTAACACAGTGCCTAATTGGCCTAAGGCCCCTGTAATTAAAATTCTATTTGTCAATATTTTAAAGATTTGGTTTATTTTAGTTAAATATATAACACATAAAATCAACTCCCAAATGCATAAAAAATTTTCCGAACGAATCGACAGAGAATTGTCTGACATCACCCTTAACGGACGTTTTAAATCTGAACGCATTATATTATCTGCTCAAGATTCTAAAATTAAAGTGGGGCAAAACTCAGAAGTGTTAAATTTATGTGCCAACAATTATCTGGGTTTGGCAAATCATCCAATTTTACTAGAAGCCGCCAAGGAAACGATGGATCATTACGGTTTGGGGATGGCTTCTGTTCGATTTATCTGTGGAACACAAGATATTCACCGAGCTTTAGAGCAAAAAATAGCTGCCTACCTCGGAACTGAGGATGCCATACTTTATGCGGCTGCTTTTGATGCGAATGGGGGGTTGTTTGAGCCCTTATTCGGTCCTGAAGACGCCATCATCAGCGATGAACTGAATCATGCCTCTATCATAGATGGTATTCGATTATGTAAGGCTAAAAGGTTTCGATATGCCCATAATGATATGGGTGATTTGGAAAAACAACTTAAGGCCGCTCAGAATAGTCGAACAAAAATAATTGTTACGGATGGTGTTTTTTCTATGGATGGCACCATTGCTCAGTTAGACAAAATCTGTGCCTTGGCCAAGAAGTATGACGCTCTAGTTATGTCCGATGAATGTCATGCCACTGGTTTTATAGGTTCTACTGGACGTGGAACACATGAGGAAATGGGGGTTTGGGGAAAGGTAGATATATTGACGGGTACATTTGGAAAAGCTCTCGGTGGTGGTTCGGGAGGGTTCACTTGTGGCCCTAAATCTGTAATTGACCTTCTGAGACAAAAATCTAGACCTTATCTTTTTTCGAATACACTCGCACCTGCATTGGTGGGCGCTTCGTTGGCCGCTTTAGACCTACTTGAAAACGATATGAGCCTGATGCATAAATTGAAGGAAAACACCAAATACTTCCGATCAAGAATTCGTGAAGCGGGTTTTGACATCAAGTCAGGAATTCATCCTATGTTCCCATTATGCTCTACGACGATCACCTAGCAAAAACCATGGCTCAAAAATTACTAGAAAAAGGAATCTATGTTATTGGGTTTTCCTATCCTGTTGTGCCAAAAGGTCAAGCGCGAATTCGGGTACAGGTTTCCGCAGCACACAGTAAAAACCAATTGGATGAAGCCATCAAAAGCTTTAAAATGGTTGGGGAAGAACTCAATGTCTTATAAAACTTACTGCTGATATTCAGTATAAAAGACTTCTAACTTTAGCCTTAAGTCAGGATTCTGATGATTGGGTCCTGCTAAAATTGTTCCCAATGGGCTGCTCACCATAGAAACAGGGACTTCCATTTGATCTTGTGTGGTAGTAGTGGCGGTATTTAAAATGTTAGACGTAACAGATAGGCCTAAAGGAACATTTTCAAAATCTTCTGGGTTTCTTAAAAGATTGCTCAAGTGATTGGTCAACCGGAATTTATAAGAAACGATTTGACCCGCATCATTATACTGCGCAATTCCGCCATAATTGGTTTTGATTTGGTCTGAATAATTGCCTGAACTACTATCCGTGTCATAGTCAATGATGGGAAGCTGATTGGTCATGTCATACAGGTATAAGCGTTCGGGTTGCTCTACATTGCCCATCAAAGCAGTTTTGGATGGATCCACATATAATATCAGGTTGGTTTCATTTATCAACCAAGGTTTAGATTGAAGGTCTTCTAGCAAGGCTA
>Ga0208880_1000179_pt1 | contig 13392 bp, 11 predicted proteins | sample Knorr_S23_td_Sur_FD_185606 | JGI IMG/M metagenome (GOLD analysis project Ga0208880, IMG submission 185606) | Marine microbial communities from Southern Atlantic Ocean transect - Knorr_S23_td_SurfaceB_ad_5m_LV_B (SPAdes) (version 2) | ecosystem: Environmental > Aquatic > Marine > Oceanic | place...
ATATCCGATTTTCTTCAAAAAGTTTTGATATTCCTCTAAATTAAATTCTTTTGATCTATTTTTTTTATGCCATAAATCAATTTCTTTTTGTAAAGTTTCCCTTATTTCTAAAAGCTCTTTATTTCTTGGCGCAAGCTCATTTACAGTTTTTTCGAAACCATTCCAAAAATTATCAGCAGATAATTTAGTATTACTTAACAGTTCTTTACTTACAAAATCAGCAAGGACTTTTGAAACTGATAATGTGTTTATTTTTATAAATTCATCAATCATACTGTTCTTATAACCCAATCTGTATATTTACCTGAGAGCTTTACTCCTTTGGTGAGATAATTCTCGTTCCAGATTTAATATTTATTTTGGTCCGTTTGCCTGAGAGTTTCCTGGGCTGTTGCTCCTTCGGCGCTATATTATTAATAGTCTCTCCCAAAAAAAATTTTAGTCATCTTATTGCCTTTTTTAGATATAATAAAGTAATTAATGAAAAATTATCTTAATTTTGAAACAGATGTTAAAAATCTTGAGTCAGAGTTAGACAAACTTAAGGATCCATACAATCAAGAAGGTTTATCAGAAGTGGACACATCCAAAATATCTCAAGTTCAAAAAGAAATAGATGAAAAACTTAACAATATTTATTCCAACCTAGACCCTTGGCAAACAGCATTAGTTGCAAGACATGAAGATAGGCCTAAGGCAAAATTCTTTATAGATAATTTATTCGAAGACTTTATATCTTTGTCTGGTGATAGATTTTATGCAGAAGACAAGTCTGTAATTGCTGGTTTTGCAAAATTTAACAATAGATCCGTTTTAGTAATTGGACAAGAAAAGGGAGAGGACTTAGAGAGCAGAATAGAGAGAAATTTTGGAATGATGAGACCAGAGGGGTATAGAAAAACAATAAGATTAATGAGACTTGCTGACAAGTTTAGAATACCAATAGTTTCTTTTATAGATACACCAGGCGCATACCCAGGGGTTGGAGCAGAGGAGAGAGGCCAAGCCGAAGCAATAGCAAAATCTATAGAATGTTGTATGGAATTAAGTGTTCCAACAATATCAGTAATTATTGGAGAAGGAGGATCTGGAGGCGCTATTGCTCTAGCCTCATCAAATAAAGTACTAATGTTACAAAACGCAATCTACTCAGTAATTTCCCCCGAGGGATGTGCAACCATTTTATGGAGAGACCCAAAAAAAACTTTAGAAGCAGCAAAAGCCATGAAGCTTACATCTAAGGATCTTTTAAATTTAAATATTATTGATGAAGTAATACCAGAACCAATTGGAGGAGCACACAGAGATAAAGATTTAATTTTAGACAATGTAAGGTTGTCAATAGAAAAGAATTTAGATTTATTTTCACAAATGGATAAAGAAGAAATTATAAATCAAAGAAAAAATAAATTTCTTTCAATAGGAAGAAGTCGGGGATTTACGACATTTTCAGGATTAAGTGAAGATCTTACAATGAAAGAAACATTCTTGGATAAATTAAAATCCAGGATAAAAAAAGATTCAAAAATTATTTATATTTCTTTTGGTGTTTTATTTTTTATAGCTTTAGGTTTTGTGCTTTTATAAAGCACCATGACAGTGCTTGTATTTTTTCCCAGAATTACATGGACACGGCTCGTTTCTGCCAATTTTTTTATTAGATAATTCATTAAATTTGCCTTGTTGTTTCTTTGAAAAATTATCATTTTCATCTGAGCTATCTACAATTTTCAAATTAATTAAAAAAGTTATTAAATCTGTTTTGAGTTTTTCAAGCAAGTTTCCAAATAAAGCAAAAGCTTCCTTTTTATATTCAACCAAAGGATCTCTTTGACCAAAAGATCTTAACCCTATAACCTGTCTAAGTTGTTCAAGATATTGAATATGTAATTTCCAATTTTGATCTATTAACTGAAGAAAAATTCTTTTTTCAATTTCTAAAGCTTGTTCTTTTCCCATCAGGTTAAATCTTTCTTTTCTTTTATCTTCAAATCTTTGTATAATTAAGTTTTTTAAATCCTTATTATTTTTTTTAATTAAATCAGTGACTTCATTTTCATCAAAATTTTTTCCAAACACACTTTTTATTTTTTTATCGAAGTCATCTAAATTTGGTTTAGCCAGCTGTCTGGATTTTAATTTATAAATTTCTTCTAATATTTCTAATAAGAAATCATCAGCAAAAATATTAGCTTCATTACTGTCTATAACGGTATTTCTCTGACTAAATATTACATGTCTTTGATCATTTAAAACATTATCAAATTTTAAAAGACTTTTTCTAATATCAAAATTTCTGGCTTCTACTTTTTGTTGTGCTCTTTCTAATGCTTTATTTATCCAGGGATGATCTATACTTTCACCATCTTTTAATCCAAGTTTTTCTAGAATATTTGTCATCGACTCAGATCCAAAAATTCTCATTAGATCATCTTCCAAGCTTACAAAAAATATAGAATTTCCTTCGTCTCCTTGCCTGCCTGATCTTCCTCTTGCTTGGTTATCTACTCTTCTGCTTTCCATTCGTTCGGTTCCAATAACAAAAAGACCACCAAGTTTTTTTATCTCTTCTTTTTGTGCTTCATCTTGTCCACCAAGTTTAATATCCACACCTCGTCCGGAGATACTTGTTGTTATAATTATAGAATTTTTTTTGCCTGCATCTGCAATAATTTCTGCTTCTTTTTCATGATTTTTTGCATTTAAAACTATGTGCTTAATATCTTTTTTTTTTAATAAATGTGAATAATGTTCCGATTTATTTATGCTAGCAGTAAAGACCAATAAAGGTTGTCCTGATTTATTGCATTCAATTATTTTTTCAATAATTGCATCATCTTTTTCTTTTAAAGTTCTAAATATTTGATCATTCCAGTCTTTTCTTATCATTTCTTTATTTGTTGGAATTGAAACAACTGGTAAATTATAAATTTCAAAAAATTCTTGAGACTCTGTTTGAGCCGTTCCAGTACATCCTGAAATTTTTTTATACAGTTTAAAGAAATTTTGATACGTTATTGATGCCAGAGTTTGATTTTCTGCATTAATAACAAGTTTTTCTTTAGCTTCCAAACTTTGATGCAATCCATCTCCAAATCTTCTACCTGGCAATTGTCTACCAGTTTGTTCATCGATGATAACTATTTGATCGTCTTTAACAATATAATCTCTTCCATTTTGAAATAAATGATTTGCCCTAAGAGCTTGGTTGACATGGTGCACTAAATGTAAATTTTCAGGATCATAAAAATTATTATTTTTCAAAATTCCCGCATCCGAAAAAATTTTTTCTATGTTATCTATTCCTTTATTTGTTAATAGAATATTTTTATCTTTTTCATCCAGCTCATAATCCTCTTTATTAAGATTTCTAACTAATTTATCTATAGAGATGTATTGACTTGTTTTGTCTTCTGCTGCACCAGAAATTATAAGAGGAGTTCTAGCCTCATCTATTAGACATGAGTCTATCTCATCAACTATTGCATAATTATGTTCTCTTTGAACCATGTCACTTCTTGAAAATTTCATATTATCTCTAAGATAGTCAAAGCCTAACTCACTGTTAGTTGCATAAGTAATATCTTTAGAATAATTTTCTTTTCTCTCAAAATCTGATTGTCCTGTATTAATGTATCCACATGACAAACCAAGATAGTTGTAGATTTTACCCATATTTTCACTATCTCTTTTTGCAAGATAGTCATTTACTGTAACAATATGAACGCCATTTTTTTCTAAAGCATTTAAGTAAGCGGCTAATGTAATCGTTAAAGTTTTACCTTCCCCTGTTTTCATTTCAGCAATTTTATTTTCATGAAGAACTATTCCACCAACCAACTGAACATCAAAATGTCTCTCGTTATTAATTCTTCTAGAAGCTTCTCTTACGAGCGCAAATGCCTCTGGTAAAATATCGTTTAATTGTTTTCCATTTTTAACTAATTGAATAAATTCATTTGTTTTTTTTGGAAATTCTTTTTCATCTAGATTTATAATACTTTTTTCTAGGTCATTAATATTTGTAACAATTTTATTAATTCGATCTAATTCCCTTTGATTGCTACTTTTTATTATTTTAGAAAATATATTGAGCGGGTTTAACATTTTGATTTAAATTAAATATATTGATTATATAGTAGTTTTTTTAACAATTTAAATATCATGGTTTTTAACATTAATAACTTCTTTAACCAGAGAAATAAAAATTCAAAAATAGGCGACTTTCAAGATTTGGATCATATAGATGGAGTATCAATTTCAACAGTAAGTGCAGGATTATATCAGGAAAAAAGAGATGATTTGGTTTTATTTTACTTTAGAGAGGGAGCAAGTTATGCTTCAGTTTACACTAAATCAAAATTTATTTCAGAAAACATTAAATGGAATAAATCTATAAAGTCAAAAAAAGTTTATGCTTTGCTGATAAATACTCGTAACGCAAATGCGCTAACTGGAATTGATGGTTATAAAGCTTTAAAGGAAATATCTATCGATCTATCTAGAGAGTTATCTGAAAAACAAGTAAGTGACGAAGATGAACCAAAAAAAATAAAATCACAAGATATACTTTTTGCTTGCACTGGAACAATAGGAGAAAAATTTCCATTAAAAAAAATTAAAACAAATGTTCCAAATTTAGTTAAAAATTTAAAGTATACTCAAAATAAATTAATTTGGATGAAAGCAGCACTTGGAATTAAAACAACTGATTTAAAGCCTAAGCTAGCAATGTCTGAGTGCAAGATAGGAAGTTCAGATGTAAAGGTTTATGGTATAGCAAAAGGTTCGGGAATGATATTTCCCGATATGGCAACTACACTAGGATTTATTTTTACAGATGCAACTTTATCTTCATCTATTTTAAAAAGAATTCTTAAAGAAAATATTGAAACAACTTTCAATGCCATTTCTTGTGATGGAGACACAAGTACAAATGATATGGTATCAATTTTTTCAACAAATAAAGTTCGTCACTCAAATATTGTAAAATATAATGATAAAAAATTAATTGAATTTAATAAAGCGGTAAATGATGTGCTACTAAATTTAGCCAAAAGAGTTACAGCAGATGGAGAAGGTGCATCAAAATTTATAACTATTAATTGTAAAAAAGCAAAAACACTTATAGATGCAAAAAATATTTGTTTTTCTATAGCTAATTCACCATTAGTTAAAACCGCTTTTGCTGGAGAAGATCCCAATTGGGGGAGAATTGCAATGGCGATTGGTAAAAGTCATGCTTTTGTAAACCCTAACAAGGTATCCATATCAATAGGACCATATAAAATATTTACAAAAAATAGTTTATTTGAGGGATATAATGAAAATGAAGTAAAAGAATATATGAAAAACGAAGCTCTTGAAATAAATATAGATATGGGAATTGGTACTAAAAATTTTACTTCTTATACTATGGATTTAACAAAAAAGTACATTGAGATTAATGGCGATTATAGATCCTAAGGTATTGAAAAATAAAATATAAATATTAACTAGTAGGCATGATCAAATATTCTCTTAACTGTAAAAACTGTTCTTTAGAATTTGAAAGTTGGTTTGCCTCTTCTAAAGAATTTGACAGATTGAAAAAATTAAAATTGCTTACTTGTCAAAAATGCAATTCAATGAAAATTGAAAAATCCTTAATGTCACCAAACTTATCTAATACCAAAAATCAAATTTCAGAAATTAGCAATGGAAAATTTTTAGAGGTAAAAAAGAAACTTAAAGATTATCAAAAATTTGTAAAAGAAAACTTTAAATTTGTGGGAGACAATTTTGCCTATGAAGCTAGAACTTTGCATTATAACAAAAAAAAACCAAAAAAGGGAATCTATGGAAATGCAACTTTAAAGGATGTTAAGGAACTTAGAGAAGAGGGAATTGAAACAGAGATGATCCCTTGGATTGAAGATAAAGAAAATTAATATTTTTCAAAATTACTTATATAATTTACTGACTTATCAGAGGATACTTTCCAATCGTCATATATAGGATTAAAAGTCATACCATCTATTTTTTTTAATTTTAATGAATGTTTTTCGCAAACTCTTATTAAATCTTCAGGTTTAACGAATTTATCCCATTCATGGGTTCCAATCGGCAGCCATCTCAAAATATATTCCGCACCAATAATTGCAAATATATAAGATTTTAAAGTTTGGTTGATTGTTGCAATAAACATTAAACCTGATTTTTTTAAAAACTTAGAACTTGTTTTTATAAACTCATTAACATCATTAACATGTTCAACTACTTCCATGTTAAGAATTACATCAAATTTTAAATTTGATCTAAATTTTTCAGGCGCAGACTGAAAATAGCTAATTTTTAGTTTGCTTTGTTTAAGATGATGTTTTGCAATTTTAATATTCTTTTCAGAAGCATCAATTCCTGTAACATTAGCTCCTAATCTAGACATTGGTTCTGACAATAACCCTCCTCCACAACCTATATCCAATATATTTAGTCCTTTTAGAGGTTTTTCTTTTTGTTTTAAATTAAAGTGCTCAAATAGATTTTCCTTAATGTATTTAATTCTAATTGGATTAAATTTATGCAAAGGTTTAAATTTTCCAGAGGGATCCCACCATTCCTCAGCGATTTTTGAAAATTTGGCTATTTCTTTTTTGTTTATTGTGTTACTTTTCATTACGTTATTGACTTTATATTCAAGATGTATTTTATCAACATATTTTAAATTTAAAAAAATTTCTTAATCAATGAAAATTGTAGTAATAAAATTTGGTGGAACATCAGTTGGATCTATTGAAAGAATTAAAAAAGTTTCTGATATAATTATAAGTTATATAAAAAAGAAGTTTAAAGTCATTGTTATTTCGTCTGCAATGAGCGGTGTCACAAATGATTTAGTAAATAAATCAAAAGAAATTAGCGATAATTTCTCAAGTGAAGAATATGATGTTCTAGTATCCTCTGGGGAACAAGCGGCCTGTTCTCTGATTGCTGGAAGATTAATTCATAAAGGATTTAAATCTAGATCCTGGATGGGTTGGCAAGTACCAATTTTTACTGTGGGCGAACACAAATACTCGAGAATTAATGAGATAAAAAAAACTAAAATTATAAAATATTTAAAATCAGGTGGAATTCCAATTATTGCTGGTTTTCAAGGAATTAATCTTGATGGAAGGATTACAACTATTGGAAGAGGTGGTTCAGATGCAAGTGCAATAATGGTAGCTAAATTTTTTAATGCTGAAAAATGTATTATATATACTGATGTAGAAGGTGTTTACACTACTGATCCAAATAAATTAAAAAAAGCAAAAAAAATAAAAGTTATTTCCTATGAAGAAATGCTTGAAATGGCTTCTTTAGGAGCTAAGGTAATGCAACCAATTTCAATTCAAGATGCAAGATTAAACAGGATTGACATTGAAGTTAAATCATCCTTTAAAAATAAATCTGGTACTTTAATTACAAAAAGAAAAAATATAATTAATAATAAAATTATTACTGGGATTTCTTCAACTCAAAATGATGCTAAAGTAACTTTGGTTGGTGTAAAAGATAAACCTGGTATAGCTGCATCAATATTTAGACCACTTTCTAGAAATTCAATAAATGTTGATATGGTTGTTCAAAATATATCTGCAAATGGAAAAGAAACAGATTTAACATTTACAATTAAAAATGAAGATTTAAATAAAACTAAAAAAATTATTAAAGAAAATAAGAGCATAAAATTTAAAGATCTAATATTTGATAAAGATGTGTCAAAAGTGTCTATCATAGGAGTTGGCATGGTTACAACACCAGGTGTTACTTACAGAATGTTTCAAGCTTTGGCCAATAAAAATATAAATATACAAGTCATATCAACTTCAGAAATTAAAATTTCTGTATTAATCGATAAAAAAAATCTTAACAAAGCGGTTCTAGCATTGCATAATGAATTTAAGCTAGACAAGTAATATGAGCTTGAGACCATTTAGAGATATCAATAGAAGAAAAACTAAAGAAATTAATGTAGGCAATGTAAAAATTGGCGGAAGTAATCCGATTTCTGTTCAATCTATGACTAATACTCTCACTAAAGATTTTGAAAGTACCATAAAACAAATTAATCAAATTACAGAGGCGGGCGCAGATCTAGTAAGAGTTTCTTGCCCAGATGAAGAGTCAACTTCTGCACTTAAAAAAATTGTTAAATCAGTAGAAATCCCAATCATTGCAGACATTCATTTTCACTATAAAAGAGCAATTGAGTCTGCTGAAAATGGTGCAAAGTGTTTAAGAATTAATCCAGGAAATATTGGAGACAAAAAAAAAATTAAAGAAGTAGTTAATGCTGCTAAAAATAATGGCTGTGCAATAAGGGTAGGTGTTAATGCGGGCTCTCTTGAAAGAGACATTCTAGAAAAATATAAAGAGCCCTGTCCCGAAGCTTTAGTTGAAAGTGCTTTAAGAAATATTGAAATTTTAGAAGAAGAAAATTTTTCAAACTTAAAAGTTAGTGTAAAATCATCAGATGTTTTTTTATCAATAGGAGCATACAAACAACTGTCAAAAAAAACGGACTATCCTCTTCATTTAGGAATTACTGAGGCAGGCAGTTTTTTACCTGGAAGTATTAAATCATCCATAGGATTTGGTGCGCTTCTATTAGATGGAATAGGAGATACCATAAGAGTATCTTTATCAGATGACCCAGTTGAAGAAGTGAAAGTTGGAAATGAAATTTTAAAGTCTTTAAATCTTAGAAACAGAGGGGTTAAAATAATTTCTTGCCCATCATGCGCAAGGCAAGCGTTTCAAGTGATTGATACTGTTAAAATGTTGGAAGAAAAATTATCTCATATAAAAACTCCAATAACATTATCAATTATTGGTTGTGTCGTTAATGGACCCGGTGAAGCAGCACAAACTGATATTGGTATTACCGGAGGAGGAAAAGGCAGCAATATGCTGTATTTAAATGGTATTGAAAGTCAGAAAATATCGAGCGATGAAATAGTTGCTAAAGTAGTTCAACTGGTAGAACAAAAAGCTAAAGAGTTGGAAGAAAACAAATAATGGTTCCTATATCAAAAGTTCAAAACTTGATTTCTAAACATCAAGAACTTGAGAAGGAATTATCTTCAGGAGCAATTGATAAAAAAAATTTTGCAGAAAAATCGAAAGAATATTCTGATCTAAATGAAATTATTGAGGAAGCAAGAAATTATAATGATTTTGAAAAAAATAAGGAAGACTTACTTAAAATTCTTAATGATAAAAATAGTGAAGATGAAATAAAAGAATTAGCTGAGATTGAATTAGAAGAATTAAAAAAAAATCATGAAATTAATGAAAAGAAAATAAAAATTTTTTTATTGCCTAAAGATGAAGCTGATACAAAAAATGCTATAATTGAAATCAGAGCTGGTACCGGTGGTTTGGAGGCGAGCTTATTTGCTTCAGACTTATTTAAAATGTATGAAAAAGTTAGCAATAAAAAAAAATGGTTAATTGAAATAATTTCTATTTCAAAAAGCGACGCAGGAGGACTTAAAGAGGTTATTGCGTCTATAAAAGGTAAAAATATCTATTCATCTTTAAAATATGAAAGTGGAGTTCATAGAGTTCAACGAGTCCCAGATACAGAAACTCAAGGAAGAGTTCATACATCTGCAGCTACAGTTGCAGTACTTCCAGAAGCAGAAGAAGTGGATGTTAAAATAGAAGATAAAGATTTAAGGATAGATGTTTTTAGAAGTAGTGGCCCAGGTGGACAAAGTGTTAATACTACAGACTCAGCAGTAAGAATAACACACTTACCTACAGGTATAGTAGTAAGTCAACAAGATGAAAAATCTCAAATTAGAAATAAAGAAAAAGGTCTTAAAATTTTAAGGTCTAGAATATATGAATTAGAAAGACAAAAAAGAGATGAGGAAAGATCAAAAGATAGAAAAAGCAAAATTGGAACAGGTGATAGATCTGAAAGAATTAGAACTTATAATTTTCCACAAGGCAGAGTAACAGATCATAGAATTAATCTAACTTTACATAAACTTGAAGAATTTTTAGAAGGTGAAATATTTGATGAAATGATTGAAAATTTAAGTATTCAAGCACAAGAGGAAGAATTAAATAAAATTACCCAATGAATTTGCAAAAATTATTAGAATCTGGCGCCAATAAATTGGTTCAAAATAATATTAAAACTCCTAAACTAGATGCTGAATTATTGCTCTCTAATGTTTTAAAAAAAACAAGGGAGCAAATGTTAATTGATTTAAATTCTATAGCTACAACTAAAACAATAAATGAATTTAATACCTTAATTGAATTGAGAAAAAGAAACAAGCCTGTTGCGCAGATAATTGGATATAAATTTTTTTGGAAGTCTAAATTTTATATTAATGATAATGTTTTAATACCAAGACCTGAAACAGAATTAATTGTTCAAAAAGCAATTAATGAAATTCCAAAAAATTTATCAATGAAGATACTAGATGTAGGTACTGGATCTGGATGTATAATCATTTCAATATTAAAAGAGAGACCTTTATGCATGGGTACAGCATTAGATATTTCTAAAAAGTCTATAAAAGTTGCTAAAACTAATGCAGAAATGCATCAAATTAAAAATAATTTGAAATTTTTAAATATCGATATTGACAAATATATTCCAAATAATTATGATTTAATTGTATCTAATCCTCCTTACATAAGTGTTTCAGATTTATTGTGCTTAGAGGTTGATGTTAAAAGATATGAGCCTAAATTAGCTTTACTAGGCGGAAATTCGGGATTAGATAAAGTTTTTAAATTAATTGATAAAAGCTCCAAGCTATTAAAATTAAATGGAAAACTTATATTTGAAATAGGCCATGGCCAAAAGAAACAAGTAGTGAAGTATTTAAAAGTAAAAAAATTTTATATAAACAGTATAAATAAAGATTATGCCGGCATAGACAGATGCATAGTAAGCACTAAAATTTAAATTATGAACAATTTCAAGAACAACATGAGAAGAAATAGGTTTAAATCTAATGGAGATAGAAACTTCAAAAAAAGAAATGGTAACGGACATAATTTACATAACGATTTTAATAGTAATTCTGAATTTAAGAGAAAAAATCCAGGAAGAAATAATCAAAATGCATCAAAACTAGTGGATAAGTATAATGACCTTGCAAGGGAAGCCCTTTCTCATGGAGATAAAATTCTATCAGAAAATTATCTTCAGCATGCAGATCATTTTATGAGGATTTTGAATACTCAGGAAAGTCATTTTAATAAATTTCAAAATCAACAAAATATTTCTGAAAATAATGATTCAATTGAAGAAAAAAATGAATTAGTAGCAGAAGCTGAAAAAACAGAAGAAATTTCTACTGATTAATTTATTTTAGAAATCAATTCAGATTTTAAAACATCTATTTTTATTTTATTTACTTCAAAATCTTTTCTTTTTTGATCTTTTAAAGTTTGTCCGGATGGAAGTTTTAATTTCTGAGAATTTATTTTTTTCCCATTTTCTATTACTTCATAATGAAGATGTGGTCCAGTTGATAAACCTGTAGAACCTACATATCCAATTATTTGACCTTGTTTTACTCTTGCTCCTTTTTTTACTCCTCTTCCAAATTTAGACATGTGAGCATAAACAGTTTGATAAACTGAATTATGTTTTAGCTTAACGCAATTTCCACCTCCACCGCACCAGCCAGCTTTTAAAACTATTCCATCACCAGAAGCCATTATTGGTGTTCCAGTTGGTGCCGCAAAGTCTGTTCCAGAATGCATTTTAGTAAAACCTAAAATTGGATGTTTCCTTTTTCCAAATGAAGATGACAGTCTAGCACCATTAATTGGAGTTTTCATAAGAGTTTTTCTCATACTCTTTCCATTTTCATCAAAATAATCAATCTGATTTTCTTCGTGTTCAAATTTATAAAGTTTAAGCTCGTTATTTTGCAAATTCAAACTTGCATAAATTATATCTCCAATTTCAATTATTGTTCCTTCATTATTTTTGTATTCCTCATAAATAATTTGGAACGAGTCTCCCTTCCAAATATCTCTTTGAAAATCTACTTGAAAACCATACAGTCTTGCAAACTCTACAATTATATTTGGCTTAATACCTAAATTGATGGCAGTACTATAGAGACTAGATTCTATACTTCCTTCTTTAAAGATTAAAAACTTTTCTAAAGTTTTTTCAATTATCTCTGAGTAATATTCTTTAGCAAATTCAGTTTTTTTAAATAATGCATCTTTTTTTTTATCTAATTCAATTTTAAATTCTAAAATTTTTGGTGAATTTTTTCTATCAATCTTAAATGAAATTTTTTGATTTAGTCTAAGTATTTTTAAATTTTTATTTTTTTTAACTGTTTCTAAAAATAATTTTTTTTCATTTTCAGGCAAATTTAATTGTCCAATTATTGTTTCGTAAGTATCTCCGTTATTTACTTCGTAATCATAAAATAAAAATCTTGGAGTTAATTCTGATGCAATTTTTTCTAAAGATTTTTGAAAAAAAATATTATTCATCGTTTTTTCTAAAAAATAAATTTGGTTTTTTTTATTGTTGTCATAAAAATGAGTGATAAAAACAGCAATAAAAACAAGCAAAATAAGCCAAATGAAATATGCAAATTCCTGAAGTTTCTGAAAAATTTTTAATTTTACTTGCTCTAACATTACTCAAAATACATTGATTTTAAGGGTTTTTAGCACATTTTTTATTTATCTAATAACTTGATTTATGTTTTTTTTTCAATATAAGCGTCACACTCAACATGTAAAAAATGTTATTTATTGGGCTTTTTAGCTCAATTAGCTATTTGATTTTGTTAAAATTTTAAGAAGAGAAGTGTGGACGGTTAAGGTTACCAAAATTTGTCGTACACACTTCAAAATTACATAAATATTATTCTTAGTATTTATGTAGAAGCTAGTGTGCGCCGTTTTTAAACTTGAGAGTTTGATCATGGCTCAGAACGTACGCTGGCGGCACGCCTTATACATGCAAGTCGAACGAAGTAGCAATACTTAGTGGCAGACGGGTGAGTAACATGTGGGTATCTTCCCTTTGGTGAGGAATAACACGAGGAAACTTGTGCTAATACCTCATAAGTCTTTACGGAGAAAGCTTTATGCGCCAATGGATGAGCCCGCACTTGATTAGTTAGTTGGTAGGGTAATGGCCTACCAAGACTTTGATCAATAGCTGATTTGAGAGGATGATCAGCCACATTGGGACTGAGACACGGCCCAAACTCCTACGGGAGGCAGCAGTAGGGAATCTTGCACAATGGAGGAAACTCTGATGCAGCGATGCCGCGTGAGTGAAGAAGGCCTTTGGGTTGTAAAGCTCTTTCGTCGGGGAAGAAAATGACTGTACCCGAATAAGAAGGTCCGGCTAAC
>Ga0208880_1000182_pt1 | contig 13231 bp, 14 predicted proteins | sample Knorr_S23_td_Sur_FD_185606 | JGI IMG/M metagenome (GOLD analysis project Ga0208880, IMG submission 185606) | Marine microbial communities from Southern Atlantic Ocean transect - Knorr_S23_td_SurfaceB_ad_5m_LV_B (SPAdes) (version 2) | ecosystem: Environmental > Aquatic > Marine > Oceanic | place...
CTGTTGTTTCCTGATCCACCTTTGGCTAAATTAATAAACAAAGTTTCAGGTATATCTGTTCTTAATATATGTGATATATCATATCGTTTTGGTAAACCTGAACAAAACATAAAGCTATCACCAAATATAGGAACAATTTCTTTTACTGTATCTATATCAGAAATATCCGTTCTAGTTGGATATTCACTCTCCCATATTTCTTTAGAACCAGGGTATCTACTATCAATCTGATTACTAATTGTACTACCTTTATTAACTTTGGCCCATGAAAAATCTGATAAAGTTGAAAACTCACTAGACATTATTGTGCGCCTCCTGTATCGTCTAATTCAATTACCTCGATAGCAAATGCGTCCGTGCCTATATTAACACGTGCTGGGTCACCTGCTTCGATTTGCTTAGGTTGTCTGATACTTCCTGAAGTAATTGATGGAAACTCAGTTGCAATATCACTTTTAATACCACTTATTGCTCCACCTGTCCAACCATTGTCTAAATTAACTTTATTAGGATCAACTGTGTATGTTTGTACATTGCCGTTAGCGTCAATATAATTTACTGGTTCTAGTTTAGATAAATCTGGAACTGTCTCTGTCCAAGTTTCGACACCATTGCCTATATCCAAGGTGTACGTTATATCTTTAGTTGGTAAAGTTTCTGCTTGTTTGGCGATATTATCATATATACCTCTTGCGGCGGCTAGTTGTTTTCTATCATTTTCTGTAATGTTATTAATATTCACACCACTATCTGCTTCATAACTTAAATTTGCAGGTTTAGAACCAGGTAATTCTACAAGGTCTTGTGTTTGTTGTAATTGTAGAATTTCGGTTTGTTGGTCTGCTGGTAAACTATCTACAAACTGTTTAACTTTTATACCGTTGTTGCTTTCTAATACTTCTTTGTATTCATCTTTAACATCATCTGGTACATTTAAATTATCAATAGCAGTATCACCTGCAGGTGTAACATTGTATGTTTCTGGTGCGGGAGGAGGAATTGTAATAGTTCCGTCATTATTATCTATATAAACATCAGGTAACTCAGCTGGTTTAGGAATAATTACTGGCTCATCTTCTGTTGTTTTCGGTAGATTAACAGTTCTAAAATTATCACCATCGGGTGCGTTTGCTATTTCTTTAACTTCTGTCATAATAACAGGACTTGACTCGGTTTGTTCTAAAAGAAGTTCTTGGCGTACATCATTAAGTTTCTGTTCATCATCTTGTCTGCCTTTGTTCGTAAAATACCAACCATCTAAGTCGTCTTCTAACGCTTGTTCTTCTAGTTTTAGTTTTGATATATTATCTCTTTTTTCTTTATCAATGACTTCATCTCTTACTTCGCCTCTAACACCTGTTGTTGCGTTTTCTGTGATTGTGTTTATTGCTTTTTCATTTGCTTTTACTTCTGCATATTCTTCATCAGTTAAATCCCACAAACTTCTTCCTTTAATGATGTCTTCATTTTCTTCTTGTAGGGACGTTACTTGGTTAAACTCTTGTGCGGTTAAGGTCTTTTTAGGAGCCTCAACAGAATACTGTCTTGTTTGTCCTCCAGTGATTTCACTTTTTTGTCTGGCATACATAGCACCATCATAAAGTTCTACATCACCGTTAAGCATTGCATCAGATCCTGCTTTACCAAACAATCCACCGGGTTCTAGGTCTGACATTATCTGATTTGGATTTATCACAGCATCGTTGTTACCTAAATAACTTCTATCCATGCTTTCATTTATTTGGTCAGTCCAAGCATCTATTTCATCTTGGTCTACTCCTACAACACCATCAGAAATTTTTTCTTGTCCTAATGCTTCATATGTATTGTCTAACATTGCAATCGTGGCAGGAGAAACAGTTGTTCCGTCATCTATTGATTCGTTGATTGTGTTTCTTGCTTCATCGGCCTCACCAAAGTGTGTTGCTATTTGTTGTCTACCCAATGCTAAGTCCGAACATGCCGCTTGGTTGCCCAAGTTACATAAATCTTGAAGTTGACTAGTTACAAGTGCTAACTGTTTTGCATCCGCTTCTTCTGGTATACCATCAACACCATTGTTGTCAATAAAAAGACCAGTTGCATTTTTGTATGCCGCCGATGCCGCAAGGTAAGCCGCATCAGTATTTTGAACTACTACTGTATCACCTTCGCCATCACCGTCTGTGTCTACTAAGGCGTTACCAGCACCTTCTGGTACTCCTATATTACCTGCCTCTGCCGCTTGTCCTTCAGCGTCTTTGCCTGTACCATCACTGCCTGTTCCGGTTCCATCGTTTGTACCAAGTTCAGGTTTAATGTTTGTATATTTTTTCAACCATTGGTCTTCCCATAGGTCTGGAAATTCATTACCGCCAAACTCTGGTTTTACTTCTTTGAATGTGGATGCCGCAGGGTGTTTAACTAAAGTTAATGTTTGAGTAAATTGACCACCACTAAAACTATGTACAATCTCATTTACTTGATATACCATAGTTTCAAGTCTAGTCTTTTTTATGCCGTCACTATTTCCTGAACCTGTTCCTACTTCATCTGGATTTTCTAAAAATACATCTTCTGCTTTATCTGTAACGATAACAATATAATTATGACCATTCAATGTCGTGCTATGCATTTTTAAACTATCGTTAGAATTTTCTTTTCCAAAGTTACCTTTTTCAACTTCAACTGGAACAAATGTTTCTAACCAATAAGGATCTCCTTTGATAGTCATTGTTGCATTAATCATACTTAGATTTGCATATCGTCCTTCATAATATTTTTCTTTAGCTAATTGTATTTCTTCTTGATTTGGGTTTTTAATAATATCAAGTTTTGTAGGATCTTTTAATATAGGTTTTACTACTCTGTCAAAATTTACAGGATTTTCAACTAGTGTTTTCATTAAAGCATCAAATTGGTCTATACTTAATTTTTTAACTATTTCTTTATCTAGTTCTTCAACTAATAGTATGTCTTCTTGTCTTCCTTCGGCTGTTAGACCTAAGCTATCCCAAGATTGTTCAATAGCAGATGTACTTTCTAAAACTTTTTTAGATAGCATGTGTCCTAATGCTTCTCTTGTTACATCATCGTCTTCTCTTTGGTTTGCTTCAAGTTCAGTTAGTGCATTGTTAGTTGCAATTTGGGCATCTCTTACTGCATTGTTTAACTTGTTAAAGTTTTCTCTTGTTTCACCTTTAAATAAGTCGTTGAATATTTCATAAGCTGGAGTTTCTCCTTGCTGTAATGCATCACGCAATCTATTGACATCTCCTGTACGCATAAGTCTCTGTATATAACCTCTATCTTCGCCATATACATCACCTATACCAATATCTTTTACTCTTGCTTTAAATTTACTGATGATATCTTTTTGCATATTTTCAAAATCATCTATTAATTTTTCTGATACTTCTTCTTTCTTTTTGTATTCTGCATTAAGAACTTCTGCTTCTGCTTCTAGTTCTGTTAATTTTTGTTGTGCTTTTTCGTCAATAAATTTTCTATAATCGCTTATAGATTTTAGAAAACTGTTTGCCATGTATGCATCGCTTGGATGAGAGTACGCTTTCATTAATTGGTTTCTTAATGAAATAGTAAAATCTAATATTTGGTCGTTACGTCCTGTGTATTGGTAATAATATCTTTTTGCACATCTTCCTGTTAAGAAAATTTCTTTTAACACTTTAGCAGTTTCAGATACTAACTGTGCATTGTTAATCTGATTTTGAGGTAACATACTTCTGTGTAAAGATATGTGATATGTTATAATGTATGACGATTTTCCGGTTAATATATTAAAGCCGTTTGGTTTAGGTTCTCCGTGAGGTTTAATATAAAATATATCTGTCATCTCATCTTTTGATGCAGTTAGTTCTTCTTTAACTTGTTTTGCATTTATTATAATGCTGTTTATACAATCATATATCGCTGTTCCTGGTTGCACAACACCTTGATGTTGTCCGACTTTGATTGCATCTTTCTTTTCTGTTTCGTTACTTGCAGAAGACATATTTGGATTGTTAGGATCTTTCATTTCTGCTTGACCAAACTTTTGTTTAAAGTCATCGTCCATAACAAACTTGTATTCATTTCTAAATTCTGAATCACCTACGATAGCATTCTTTTCTATATTTTTGTTGAGTTTAACAAAAAAGTCTTCTAGTGTTTCTTCTAAAGTATTTTTAACATTGAAATTAAAATTAGTTTGAACTTGTGCAATAGTAGCCGTGTTGACTACTTCATCGTTGGCAATGACGCCTTCAATATTTAAACTAGTACCTCTTGCATCTGTAGTTGAGTCCAAGTCTCTGAATGTTCTTATTTTAAATGGTAAAACTTTTGTTGCAGGTAACTTCTTCACTTGGTTGTTATCATCATAACCTACAAAATTAATTTTCATAAAAAACATTGCATTTTGTATATTGGGGTAACCACATAATAATACTGCATTGTTTAACATGTCAGGCAAAGATGTGCCGCCTACTTGTGTTATAGAAAATGATAATCTAACTGCGGTACCTGCCATTCTACTAACGCTTTGGGCACCATATCCAAGACCTTCGATTGTTAGGTCATGAATGTTTAATTCTGTACTTACTCCAGTTTGAGCAATAGTTATTTTTTGTACTCCAGGATGTGGCCAAGCATCGTTGACTACATCTTGTAACATTTCAGGTTGATTTTCATACTTTAAATATGATTGTGCTTCCTGTTGATTTACTACAAAGAATTCTAAATTATATGTGTAACTTTGATAAACATCTAATTCATTATCCCAAAACATGTTACGATTTTCCATCGACTTTATAACTTGGGCTAAACTTGTAGATTTATTTAAAATTTGTGTTTTCGTTTCACGTTCATCTTCTGGATTTAATTTGTCATTGGGGTCTACTACTGGTGATGATCCGTCTTCTGTCAATGCATCTTTTATTTCATTATCTTCTGCATCAACCACTGCTTCATTGATAGTTCCATATGCCATGCCTAATCCATCAGCAACACTATCAGCAAAATATTCTTCTGCTTCTGGTCCGCCTTCCATTCTTATCATAGCAGTTACCATTTTTTCTGCTAGTTCAGGATTCTCACTTAAGTCGATTGATTGATTTGGGTCTACACCCATTCTTTGTGCAACAAAGTTAGCGTAATTAGTTGTGTTGTTTTCATTGGGCGGAGCCCAACGATTTATCATGTCGTTGACTGTAGTTAAGCCGTGCTTGTTTTGATAAGTTTCTAAGGTCTTGCCCATTGCACGTACACCATGTGCCGGTGTAGCAAACGTAACGAATCTTCCGTCATCGCCGGTTTTCCCAACCCAAGCAGTTGAGTTAGATTCTATGTTTCCTGGGTTATTGCTTCTTACACTTCTTACTGTCATTGTACTTACTTCATATCATCTATTGATGCTTTGCTAGGTATTCTAATTATAGTTCCAACAGTAAAATCTCTAATAGGATCTTCTATAATGTCAGGGTTTCTCTTTGCAAAAATCCACCAATATTTTGAAGTGCCATACAATTCGTAGCTACATAAGTCTGGTCTCATGTCGTAATTCTGTGGTACAGTGTATAGTTCATCTAAAGGATCAAACTCTAGATATACATTGTTCATAATATCCAGTACTTTGTTTTTTATTAACCCTGTCTTTTTCCAAGGAGATGTTGGATCATACGCCATTAAATATACCCCTTACTTTTTAATTTTCCACTTAAGAAATCATTCATTGTGAAATTTTCTCTTACGTTCTTTGGAGAATATGTGGTTGTTAACGATAAAACAAATGTTTGTTGTACTGGTACTCTTTCGCCTGTTCCTTCAAGTGTGATATAATCAACATCTTGGTCTAAGTTCCAAGTAAAGTCACGAATCAATATCGGAACATTTTCGTAAATACCGTGTGCATAAAAACGTAGCACTGGCGGTGGGAGACCTGGGTTAGTTTCACGTTTTCCGAAATTCATTTTCAATGCGCCTCTGAAATATTGACCCATCATTAACACAGTTCTTGCTTCTTCTTCACTACGAATAATGATAGGAGCCGCCATGTTAAATTCTGTATTTGACGCCATTTCAAATGCACGTTGTTGATAGTTAGAATGTGCCAAATCGTATGAACTATAACCTGTTTGTGTGATAACACTGATAGTAGGTGTATAAGGAAACTGAACTGTTTTGAGTCCAGAACTCATCAATCTTCCACTAGGATCTGTTATGTACACCGGCTGTTGTTCAATGTATAGGTTATCAGATGCCATTTAATTCTCCTTCTTTTGTGTATTTATCGTTATATAAAGTTCGTAGTTTAAAAAAGTTCACATTTCGCTTGACAAGTGCATTCGAAATAGTATATAATAAAGTATTAATTAGGAGCAAAACCATGGCACGTAGAGGTCAAAATTATTTAAACAACAAAGATATGCTCAAGGAAATTCATACCTCAAAGGGTAATTACACTTGGTTTGAAGACAGACAAGCATATCATCAATATGATATTATAGTTGAGGACACAAGCGAAATTCGTGACGCTATTCCTCAAGCACAACAAAACCGGGCAGACAGAATGCAAAAAGAAGCCTGGGAAAAGAACGAAGACAAAAAGAAAAGACAATCTGATTTTTTAGTTGATCCAAATACAATCGATAAAAACAGTTTGATATTCAGAGTTATGACTTATGAGCATATCCCTGATGAACCCGGAAGAAAGAACAATCCAAAGACAATCGCTGACCATAAGGTCAAAGTAAACTTTCCTCCATACAAACATTATGTATTAGATGGTAGAAAATTCAGAGAAGTGGCTATTTCACATCACAACAAAAACAAAGAGTTTGATGTACAAGCTGGTAAAATCACAGCAAAACTTGCCAACATGTACATTAAATTAGTAGAGCGTTATTCTCAAAGAAGTAACTGGCGTGGTTATACATATATCGATGAAATGCGTGGACAAGCACTATTGCAACTTACACAAATTGGTTTGCAATTTAATGAAGCAAAGTCAGACAATCCATTTGCATATTATACCGCGGCAGTGAATAATTCATTTACACGTGTTCTAAACACTGAAAAGAAAAATCAAGGTATTCGTGATGACCTATTAGAGAAATCAGGTCAGATGCCAAGTTGGACTAGACAGTTAGAACATGAAATGAAATCTCAAGAAAGATGGCAGAAAGTAATCAAAACAAGAATTACTGATGACCAAATTCCTACAGAGACAATCAAAGAGATATACGCGGACAATGACTAATCTTTTTAACAAAGCGGCTTGGTTCACTGATATTCATTATGGTATGCGTAACAACGCAAAGTGGCATAATGAAGATTGTGATGCATTCATAGACTGGTTCATCGAAGAAGCTAAAGCAAAAGGTTGTGAAACCTGTATCTTTGGTGGCGACTGGCATCATAATCGTGCTAGTTTGAATATTTCAACAATGAAGTATTCACTTGACGGTCTTAGAAAACTCAACAACGCTTTTGATAAAGTTTACTTTATTCTAGGTAATCACGATTTGTTTTATCGTGAAACACGTGATGTAAACTCCGTAGAGTTTGCAAAAGAATTACCTAACATTATTCTGATTGACAGTGTACTCAATGAAGGCGATGTTACCCTTGTCAGTTGGTTAGTTGGTGATGAGTGGAAAAAAATTCCGAAGATAAAATCAAAGTATATGTTTGGACACTTTGAACTCCCGACATTTAAACTCAATGCGATGGTTGAAATGCCGGATCATGGTGGTTTAAAAAGTGAAATGTTTGAACATCAAGATTATGTATTTTCAGGACACTTTCATCATCGACAAATAAAAGGCAACGTGATATATACAGGCAATGCTTTCCCACACAACTTTTCAGATTCATGGGACGATGAACGAGGTTGGATGTTTTTAGAGTGGGATAAAGAACCGGAATTCTTTGCATGGCCTGATGCTCCTAAATACCGAAATGTCACGTTGTCTTCCTTACTTGAAAATCCAAGTGAAATTTTATTGCCAAAAACAAATGCAAGAATTTCACTAGACATTGATATCTCATATGAAGAAGCAAACTTCATTAAAGATACATTCATTGAAACGTATGACTTGCGAGACATTACGTTACAACCAATGAAGAACGCACAACACGAAGAAGACACTGGTGCTGAGATACATTTTGAAACGATTGATGAAATTGTTATATCTCAGTTAAATTCTATTGACGATAACGGTAGCTTCAATAAAAAGATACTTGTAGAATTATACCAGAACTTGTGATATGAAAAAGATTTTAATAACAGGAAACAGAGACTATGGGCTTTGCCAAGCGATATGCAATCTTTTTGATAATATGGATAATATTAGCTATAGTACTGTCAGTCGGAGCAATGGTTGGGCTTTAGAAAAAGCAGAAGAACAACATCGACTCGCTGAATATTTTGTAGAAAACAAGTACGATATCTTTATCAATAATTCTGCATTGTGGAAATTTCATCAAATCATGATTGCTGAACAAGTTTACAACAAATGCAAAGATGCTGGACATTCTGCATATTTGATACACATGGGTTCTACTGCCGATACAGGTGTTAAAGGTAGAACATGGCGTTATCCAACAGAAAAGAAAGCACTAAGAGATTATAACAGAGATTTAACATACATGACAATGGGTGGTTCAAACATCAAAACTACTTGCGTATCACCTGGAAGTTTAACAACTTCAAGTGTAATGAAGAAACATCCTGATAGAAAACTAATTGATGTTGAATACATTGCAGAAGTTATTTTATGGTTGATTAATCAACCAGATTATGTTAATATCAATGAAATCAGTTTAGACCCTATTCAAACAGGGACTTTTGCAAGAGAGAGGTAAACGTTTGTTAAAGATTAAAAACATTACAATCCGAAACTTTATGAGTGTAGGAAACGTAACCCAAGCGGTTAACTTAGAACGAGATAATCTTACACTTGTTCTGGGTAATAACGTAGACTTAGGTGGCGACGGTTCCCGTAACGGTACTGGTAAGACTACTCTTATCAATGCTCTTTCATATGGTCTTTATGGAAATGCTCTTACAAACATCAGAAAAGATAATTTAATTAACAAGACAAATGCTAAAAACATGCTTGTTACTATTGACTTTGAATACAACGGAAGTCAATACAGAATTGAACGTGGTCGTAGACCAAATGTATTTCGTTTAATGCGTGATGGTATTGATTTAAATGAATCAGTAGATGAAGCACAAGGCGAAATGCGTCAAACACAAACAGAAGTAGATTCTATCATAGGTATCTCTCATGCAATGTTCAAACATGTTGTTGCACTAAACACATACACAGAACCGTTCTTGAGCATGAGAGCGAATGACCAACGTGAATTGATTGAAGAACTTTTGGGTATTACTGAATTGTCTCGTAAAGCAGAGGCTCTAAAAGAAGTAATTAAAGAAACAAAAGATGAAATTAAAGATGAAGAATACAACCTTAAAGCGAAAGAAGATGCTAACTCACGTATCTTAAAAAGTATCACAGACATTGAACGTAGACAACGTATCTGGAAAGAAAAGCACGATACTGAACTACAAGAACTACAAAATGGTTTTGATAGTCTTTCACATGTTGATATCAAACAAGAAATCGCTAATCATCAGACACTAAAAGAATACAACGAAAAGAAATCTAAACTAGATGAAACTAATCGTTGGATCGATAGTATCAATGCTGATAACAAAAAGTTAGGCGACTTAGAAACAAGAGTTAGAAGTGATATCGAAAAGATTAAAGACCACAAATGCTTTGCTTGTGGACAAGATATTCATGATAATAAACAAGAAGAAATTCTAAGAGAAAAAGAAGATTTGTTGGGCGAAACACTAACACATCTTTTAGAAAACCAAAACAAATTAGAAGAATACGAAAAAATAATTTCCGAAGTTGGAGAACTTAGTTCTCCGCCACAAGTATTCTATGAAAATTTAAATGATGCATATGAGCATCAAAATTCTGTAACAGTACTTAAGGAACAAATTGAAACTAAAAAGAAACAAGAGGATCCTTATACTGACCAGATTAAAGAAATGCGTGAAAGTTCACTTGAAGAATTAGACTATTCTAAAATGAATGCTCTAAATTCTTATCGTGAACATCAGGACTTCTTAATGAAACTGTTAACAAACAAAGACAGTTTTATTCGTAAAAAGATTATTGACCAGAACTTATCTTTCTTAAACACACGTTTAGAAAAGTATCTTGATAGATTAGGTTTACCTCATGAAGTTAAATTTATGAGTGACTTGTCTGTAGAAATTACAGAACTAGGTCGTGAACTTGATTTTGATAACTTATCTAGAGGTGAACGTAACAGACTTATTCTTGGTCTATCATGGGCATTCCGTGATATATTCGAATCTTTATACTCAACTATTAATGTTCTATTTGTTGATGAACTTATTGATAGTGGTATGGACTCAAATGGTGTAGAGGCCTCTCTTGCAGTATTAAAGAAAATGCAACGTGAAAGAGGTCGTTCTATATTCTTAGTTTCACACAGAGATGAATTATATGGTCGTGTGACTAACGTTCTTAACGTGATTAAAGAAAATGGGTTTACATCATTCTCACAAGAAGATGAACTAGAGATAGAAGAAACGAAAGGATAAACTATGTCTGAATTTAAAATGGTTCACAAACCACATAAAATGTTAGAATGGCTTGAAGGTGAATGTACTGAATGGGCAGATGGTATTATTAAAGAACATTTTCAAGTTGAAGATACCGACACTTTAAGTAAAGAACAAATTGAAGAAGTTATCGCAGAATGGGAACTATTAACTGATAGCCCAAGTTATGATTTCTTAGGATTAGGTTTTAGAAATATTATCAGTTCCTGGGAAAACGAAAACGATGAATATTTAATTTAAAAAAAATTAAAAAAAGTGTTGACATGCCTCTGTGTTTTTGTTATTATGTATATATTAAAGATGTCAAGTGTCTCCTCTCAACCTCTCTCATCTAGCTAGGCATCTTTAGTTTCTCAACACAGAGAGCAACATAGCCCGACATTCTGTGTCGGGCTATTTTTTTACAAGGAACTCCGATGGACAAACAAGAACAAAAACGATTAGAGAAAGAACTTCTAAATAAACAGATTGAACAATTTTTGAAAAAGGGCGGAAAGATTCAACAATGCCCTGAAGGTGCAATCACAGAAGAAGGTCAACTTAATTATAAGTTTAGACGAAACAGTAAGAGTCCATCAAAGAAAAATGAAAACAAGAAAACTTAAAAACGGTAATATCGCAAACGAATTAGAAAAAGCAATTACATTAAAAATTTATACTAAATGCCCAAACAAATATAAACTTATCGATATGGAAACGGGCGAAGAATATATCGGTAGCGTATCAGAAGATTCTCATTGGACAAAGATAAAGAGTGACGATGATAAAACCAAATAAAAAATTTGAACTAACAGTACGAGACATAGAAATAATAGAACAAGCACTTAGAGCCAAAGCAGGACGTAGAGGCATGGCTATTGCTCAAGGCGAAACTAGTGAAAGACTACGAGAAGAAATGCGTGAAATACAAGAACTATTAGGTCGTATTCATTCGCAGAAAAATTTCTATTCTAAATTCAAAGATGGCACACCATATGTAGGGGGTTAACTTAACTCAGTTGTTAAGTTTTTGACACCTTTCCATAAATACTTAGATGAAAGTGTTTATGGTTATTATTTTTATATTATCAAATGGTCAAGAAATGGTTCCCAATCAGGGACCGTTCGTACCTCGACCTTTTGACACCATAGAACAATGTGAACGTGTTAGATTAGCCGCTATAGAATATATAGAGTGGGCTATGAAAACAGAACAAATACCAAACTATTACGCAGGTTATAAAGTTACTTGCAAAGATAGTGAAGGAGAATAACATGTTGCAGTGGCATAGAAAACAAACTGAAAAATGGCAAAAGAAATTTAATGTAGACGCATATGGTCTTGCCTGGATTGCTTATCTAAAAGGTCTTATTATGGGTTTACTGATTATGTCGTTCTTTATTTAATACCACTTACACAGTGATATTCAAATCGTTCAGTGTTATACTCCCAGAATTCATCTGTACTTAAAAATATCCAAGTACCATATTTCTCTGAATTGTATTTTACATGAACTGGACATCTCCAACCTTTGTTGATTAGATGTTCTTGGAATGCTACGTAAGTTCCCTTACGATTAAATTTCATGAAAAGAATATTAACATCGCCTTCTTCCGCAATCTCCATGGTTTGATTTATCCAACCTTCTAAAAGCGGAATTTTCTTATTGTATAGAAAATGGTGAAAAGGGAAATCGGCATAACTCTTGCATTCACAGTTAAAGTATTTCCAATTATCAGGAGGTATAATATCTCCTTTAAAACCTCGCACTTGTCCTTCGCTTAAGTTAGTTGCTCTATGGAAATTACTACCACCTATATATGCACCACTATTTGGTACACGTACAAAACTCCCATTATATTTCTCACTTAAGAATTTTGCTAGTTCCCTTTCATAAGAACTACCTTTTGCTTTACTTTTACTTGGCATATTATATCTTTCACTATAAAAGGTCTAAAGACCTAATCCCTCTTAATTCTCATTCGTTTCACTCATTCGAATTAATTCGGTATTTGTTTTTATATTATATATCAATTATAATCATATGTCAATAGTATGGGATCTCTGTCCCGTGAAGAAGCCATAATTGCCCTGTTCCCAGGACAATTAAAAAATGGCTGTACAGAAAATTCTTGTCTTATCTGTCCCTTGCTCATCGCCTCTATGTCTAAGTTAGTCGCTAGTTACGACGGAGTCGGTTGGCGATCCCTCCTTAACTTAGTATTGCGTCTTTCGACCCAACGGCACCTTTTATAATCCACATAGATAGAAACTATAAAAAGCAGATAGTGTTATAAAAACCTATCATCGGTAAATTTATACTAGTCAACCATGTCCTTCAGGGACCATGGCTGTTTTATGATTATGAATACTCTTTGTGGTTTACGAGAAGAATGTCAGAATTCATCCTGACTAGTCCGACGGCAAACACTACATTTGCAATCTCAATCCCGTGTCGGCAACCCGACAAACGATTCCACTATGTATGCTGAGATATTAGTCATTCTCTTTTCCCTTTTCGCCGAGTTAGATATTAGATTGTATTAGTCGTATTAGTTATAGTATTGGCATTCCTGCCTTTTTACTCATTTCAAAGT
>Ga0208880_1000184_pt1 | contig 13149 bp, 13 predicted proteins | sample Knorr_S23_td_Sur_FD_185606 | JGI IMG/M metagenome (GOLD analysis project Ga0208880, IMG submission 185606) | Marine microbial communities from Southern Atlantic Ocean transect - Knorr_S23_td_SurfaceB_ad_5m_LV_B (SPAdes) (version 2) | ecosystem: Environmental > Aquatic > Marine > Oceanic | place...
GGACTGATCACTAGTATTATTTTAGAAACTATAATTTTAATGAGGCAAAATTTTAATTTTTCAGCTGCGTTTAAGACAGCTATTGGAATGAGTTTTATTTCAATGGTTAGTATGGAAGCGGCAATGAATTTGACAGACTATCTTTTAACAGGTGGCGCCATGTTAACTTGGTGGGTTATCCCAATAATGCTTGCAGTTGGATTTGTAACACCTTGGCCATATAATTATTGGAGATTAAAAAAGTTTAATATAGCTTGCCACTAATTATAAAGCTCTTTTATATTTTTATATTCATCAAGTACTTTTGGATTAGCTAAAGCTTCTTTGTTTTTTATAGGATTTCCTTCAATTATATTTTTAACAGCTAATTCAACTATTTTACCGTTTTTGGTTCTTGGAATATCACTAACTTGAATAATTTTAGTAGGAACGTGTCTTGGAGAAGCATTATATCTAATTTGTTTTTTCATTCTGATTTTTAATTCTTCATTTAATTGATATTTATTATTCATTATTACAAATAAAATTATTCTAATGTCATTATCCCAAGATTGACCAACAACTATAGACTCTTTAATTTCATTAAATTTTTCAACTTCAGAATAAATTTCAGCAGTACCAAGTCTTACACCACCCGGATTTAAAGTAGCATCAGATCTTCCATATATAATATATCCACCTCTTTTAGTTTTAAGAGCATAGTCACCATGGTGCCATGTATTTTTAAATCTTTTAAAATAAGCTTTTTCAAATTTTTTATTATTTTTATCTTTCCAAAATTTTATTGGAACACAAGGGAAGGGAGTAGCACAGACTAATTCACCTTTTTTATCTATAATTGATTTTCCTTTTTCGCTGTAAACTTTAACATCCAAACCAAGTCCATTTCCTTGAATTTCTCCAGAATAAACAGGTTGATAAATATTTCCTAAAACGAAACAAGAGACAATATCAGTTCCCCCTGATATTGAGGATAAGTGGAGATTTTTCTTAACTTTACTATAGATATATTCAAATCCATCTTCAGATAATGGAGACCCAGTAGAGCAAATCATTCTTAAACTTTTAAGTTTAATTTTATTTTTAATTTTAAGATTTAGTTTTTTTAAACTATCAATATATTTTGCACTTACCCCTAGAAGGTTAACTTTTTCTCTATCAACAACTCTAAATAATAAGTCATTTTTTTTATACATAGGAAAACCATCAAACAGAACGATAGAAGCTTTTGAGGCAAGAGCACTTACTAGCCAATTCCACATCATCCATCCGCAAGTTGTAAAATAAAATATATTTTCTCCAGGTTTAATTTCACATTGCAATTGATGTTCTTTTAAATGCTGTAGTAAAACACCCCCAGCTCTATGGCAGATACATTTAGGTTTTCCTGTAGTTCCACTTGAATAAAGAATAGCCAATGGATGATTAAAACTAAATTTTTTAAAAATATGATTTGTTTGCTTAAGCTTTTTTATATCTTTTGCATAAAAATATTTAATTGATTTAATTTTTTTGAATTTTGTTAGTTTTTTTCCTGGATAACTTAGGACAACAACTTTTTTTATAGATTTAATTTTTTTAAGTATTTCTGGAAGTCTTTCAATTACATTAATTTCTTTTCCATTATAATAATATCTATCTGCAATAACTAATATTTTTGGTTTTATTTGAGCAAATCTTTCAATAACACCTTTAACTCCAAAATCTGGTGAGCAGGATGACCATATTGCTCCAATTGCAGTGGTACCAATCAAAAACTCTACAGTTTCAATTAAATTTGGAAGATAAGCAGCAACTCTTTCACCACTCTTTATGTTATTGAATTTTAGAAAACTTATAATTTTGTTAACGCTTATATTTAATTCTTTCCAAGATTTTTTTTCTTTATAACCATTTTCACTGATAAAAGTTATTGCTTTAGAATTATCATTTCTTGATAACAAATTTTCTGCAAAATTTAATTTATAATCAGAAAGATAATTATTTTTATAAAATATTTTTGATTTCTTTAATTCAATTTTACCTTTAAATCCTTTTACATTGCTAAAATCCCAGATCGATTCCCAAAATTTAGCTGAATTTTTGATACTCCAAGATAAAAGATTTTTATAGTTCCTTTTGAACTTTTGGTTGTATTTTTGAGATATATAATCTTCATAATTTGCAAGATTTGAATTTTTAATTTCTGATTTGCTAGCAGACCAAAGTTTTCTCATAAATTATGATGCTAATTATTTATTTTAATAAAACCTTAACATTATATTAATATAACGGATAGGGAGGAGACAATATGTTTATAAAAAAATATCTTAAATGGATAAGTACTTTTTTAGTTTTAACTGGAATACTTTTAACAAATTTAAATATATATCCATTAAATATTTACTTTCATGGACTAGGGGTTGTTGGATGGACAATAGCTGGCTTTATGAGCAAAGATAAGGCTATTCTTACAAACTTTGGCTTACAAATACCGTTGTTTATAATTGGAATTTATAAAATTATAGTTTGATGAAAAACATTCTTTTTGTTTGTACAGGAAACTCCGCAAGGAGCATTATTGCTGAAGCTATAGTAAATACTTATTTCAAAGATAAATATAAAGCTTTTAGCGCTGGAAGCAATCCTTCAGGAAAAATTAATGATGATATTAAAAATTATTTAATAACTAAAAATATGGACGTTTCTAATTGTTACTCTAAAGATTTTAGGAAATTTATAAATGAGGAAATTAATATGCATCTTGTAGTTACCGTATGCAGCAATGCAAATAATGAAGTATGTCCAATATGGCCTAAAAAAAATGAAATAATTCATTGGGACATAGAAGACCCAGTTGAAAGATTAAATGCTACAAATGATATCAATAGAAAAAAATATATTGTAGAGACTACATACAAGATTATTTATAAAAAAATAAATGAGCAGTTAAATGAAAAATAAATATTTATTAGGTGAATTAATTGGAAGTTGTTTCTTAGTTATGATCATTGTTGGCTCTGGGATAATGGCTGAAAATCTAACTGATGATTATGCTGTTATGCTTATTGCAAACACTTTAGCAACAGGAGCGGGTCTATTTGTTTTAATAACAGTTTTTGCAGATATATCTGGTGCTCATTTTAATCCATTTGTTAGTTTTGTAATGTATTTAGCAGGTAAACTTAAGAAGAAATTATTATTTGATTATATAGTTGCTCAAATTATCGGATGTTTAATTGGAGTTGGATTAGCCAACTTTTTTTTTGAACTTCCGATTTATGAATTATCTCAAAAATCTAGAGATGGTATTTATATTTTTACTGCAGAAATAGTAGCAACTTTTGGATTAATATTGGTTATTTTTGGATCATTAAAATCAGGCAAGCTTGCTACTGCATCATGTGTTGGATTATATATTACCGCAGGTTATTGGTTTACATCATCGACATCTTTTGCAAACCCTGCTGTAGCAATAGCAAGAACTTTTACTGATACATTTACTGGTATAAATTATTTAAATACACCTTTTTATATAATTGCAGAATTCTTAGGTGCAATTATTGCATTTTACGTAATTAAACAAATTTTTGTTAAATGAGAGAGTAGCCAGAAGATCTCACTGTTCTAATTAACTCTTTTTTTCCACCGATATTAATTGCTTGTCTTAATCTTCTTATATGAACATCTATTGTTCTTGTTTCAACATTAATATTATTCGGCCAAACATTTTCTAATATTTGATCTCTTGAATAAACTCTTTTAGGATTGACTAAAAAAAACTCTAATAATTTAAATTCTGTTGGACCAAGATCTATATGTTTTTCACCTCTATAAACTCTTTTTTCAATTCTATCTAATTTTAAATCTTGATATTCTAAGTTATCAGAAACTGTATTAGGATCTGATCTTCTAAGTAAAGCATTTATCCTAGCCAGAACTTCATTGAAACTAAATGGTTTTGTTATGTAATCATCTGCACCACTATTTAATCCTTTAATTTTATCTTCATCCTCTCCTTTAGCTGTAAGCATAATTATTGGTAAGTTTTTTAAATTACTTTCTCTCCTAATACTTTTGCAAATATCTATGCCTGATAAATCAGGAAGCATCCAGTCGAGCAATAATAAGTGAGGTTCAAATTTCTTTAATTCTTTTAAACCTTCGTTACCATTAATTGATGAAGATACTATAAAACCTTCTTTTTCTAAATTATGTGTTGCGAGCTTAATTATTGAAGGCTCATCTTCAATAATAAAAATTTTTGTAGCCATTTTAGACTTCTGTCTCTTTTCCTTTTGGTCTATGACCTTTTAAGTATTCACCTTTTATTAAATAACAAATTATCTCTGCTATATTTGTTATGTGATCTCCAGCCCTTTCTAAATTTTTTGTAACAAAAATTAGATGTGTCGAAAAATCAAGATTTTTTTTATCTTTAGATAAGAAATCTATTACACTATTCATTGCTATGAATGTTAAATCATCTACTTGTTCATCTTTTTTCCAAACTTCTTTAGCTTTATCGTAATTTTTATTTACATAGCTATCCAACACATCATTTAATTGTTTGGTTACTAAGTCACCCAATCTTTTTAAATTTGATAAAAGTTCTTCAGGCAAATCTAAAGGTAGTGGCTTAACTTTTTTGGCATTACTTTTAGATAAATCACCAATTCGTTCAAGATCTTGTGAAATTTTTAATGCACTTATTGTTTCTCTTAAGTCGATTGCCATGGGAGCCCTTTTAACGAGAAGTGTCATTATTTGAGTATCGATTTTAGATCTAAATTTATTTATTTTTTCATCACTTTGAATGATTTTATCTATAGATTCTTTATCTACTTTTATAACCGCATCCATAGAGTCATTTAACTGCGTTTCAGTTAAACTACCCATCTGAATTAAAGAATCTGTTAAATGCTGTAATTCTTCTTCGTAAGATTTTACTGTATGTTCATTGCTCATAATTTATCCAAATCTACCTGTAATATAATCTTGTGTCATTTTATTGTCAGGGTTTTTAAATATTTTCTCTGTTTTTCCAACCTCAATAAGTTTTCCTAAGTGAAAAAAACCTGTTTTTTGTGAAACTCTTACAGCTTGTGCCATTGAATGAGTAACAATGACAATAGTATAGGTTTCTTTTAGTTCATCAATTAACTCTTCTATTTTTGCTGTAGCGATAGGATCCAGCGCGGAACAAGGTTCGTCCATCAGTATTACCTCTGGGTTAACAGAAATTGCCCTTGCTATACAAAGTCTTTGTTGTTGTCCACCAGATAAACTAGTACCAGGTTCGTCCAATCTATCTTTAACCTCTTCCCATAAAGCTGCTTTTTTTAAGCTGTTCTCTACTATTGCATCTAATTCAGATTTTGTTTCTCCTTTTCCATGTATTTTAGGTCCATAAGAAATATTATCATATATACTTTTTGGAAATGGGTTAGGTTTTTGAAATACCATTCCAACACGCTCCCTTAATGATACTACATCCAAATTTTTATTATTGATATCAACTCCATCCATTTCAATAGTTCCAGAGATTTTGCAAATATCAATAACGTCATTCATACGATTAATACATCTAATGAAAGTTGACTTTCCACATCCAGAAGGACCAATTAAAGCAGTGACTTCTTTTTCATTTAAATCTAAATTAACATCAAATAGAGCTTGTTTTTCTCCATAAAAAACATTTAAATTTTTTGATTTAATTTTTACGTGCTTCATTCTAGTTCCATCTTTTTTCAAATTTTTGTCTTAAGTATACTGCTAAAAAGTTCATTACAATTAAAAAACTTAATAATATCATAATCGTTGCTGAAGTTTTTTCCACAAAACCTCTTTCTGCAGACTCTGACCATAAATAAACTTGCACTGGTAAAGATGCCGAAGGGTCAATGGGACTAGCTGGTATATCAACAACAAATGCTACCATTCCAATTAAAATTAATGGAGCAGTTTCACCTAAGGCTTGAGCTAATCCAATGATAGTTCCAGACAAAGTACCTGGTAAAGCCAAAGGTACCACATGATGAAAGACTGATTGAAACTTAGATGCTCCAACTGCTAATGCACCTTCTCTTATTGAGGGTGGTACAGCCTTTAAAGAAGCTCTACATGGAATAATTATTCTTGGAAGAGTCATTAAAGCTAAAGTAATACCAGCAACTAAAGGAGTAGACCTAGGTAGATGAATGGTTGATAATAAAATTTGCAAAGCTAACAATCCATAGACAATTGATGGAACTGCAGCCAAGTTATTTATATTTATCTCAATAAATTCAGTAATTTTATTTTTAGGAGCAAATTCTTCAAGATATATTGATGCCAATACCGCTATTGGAAAAGATAATATTAGACAAATTAATATGCTATATAAAGACCCAACTAACGCGCCACCTATACCTGCCAATTCTGGATCTCTCGAGTCCCCTTTTGTAAAATAATAATTATTAAAGTTTTTTTTAATTTTTCCATCTTCAACTAATTGATCAAATATTTTTAATTGGAAATCAGAAATTCTTCTTCTTTCTTCAGGTAAATCTCTAGGATAGTTTCCTTTATGTAATTGATCAATGTCATCAGAAGCCGTTAATTCAAGAATTATTTTTTGACCAATAATATTATTATTTTTTAAAAAAACTGATTTAATTTCTAATTCTACATCTGTACTAAATAAATTAATTAATTGCTTTTCTTCTTCAAGTCCATTGGTTGGAAAAACTTCTAGTAAACTTTCTATAGTTACATCAAAAAAATCTGTACTTATTATATCATCACGAGATGCACCATTTTCTATTTCTAATAGTTCTTGATCATAAAAAACCTCAGTTTTAATGACTGTTTTCATAAAAGCAGAACTACCTTTAGAAAAAATATTGCTAACTAGAACTAACACAAATAACAATGCTATGAATATCGATAGCAAACCATAAAACTGAAATCTTTTTTCGGCTCTATGTCTTTTTATTAATCTTTGTTCTTTAGTCATATTTTTCTCTATATTTTTTAACAACTCTCAAAGCTATGTAATTTAAAATTAATGTAGCTATAAATAATGTTAAGCCTAAAGCGAATGCTGATTGTGTTTTAGGACTATCAAATTCTTGGTCTCCAATAAGAATCATAACTATTTGAGTAGTAATTGTAGTTGTAGAGTCTAATGGGTTAATTGTAAGATTGGCAGCTAACCCAGCCGCCATAACCACTATCATTGTTTCTCCAATAGCTCTTGAGACAGCCAAAAGAATTGAACCAATTATTCCTGGTAATGCCGCCGGTATCACAACTTTTTTAATTGTTTCAGATTTTGTTGCTCCAATTGCGTAAGAACCATCTCTAAGTGATTGTGGAACAGAGTTAATCACATCATCTGAAAGCGAAGAGATATAAGGAATAATCATGATGCCCATAATTAAACCTGCTGCAAGTGCACTTTCTGAAGATACAGTTAATCCAAAGTTCTCTCCAATTTGTCTAAAAAAAGGCCCGACTGTAAGAGCTGCAAAAAAACCATAAACAACTGTTGGTATTCCTGCTAAAATCTCAATTATTGGTTTTGATACTTTTCTTATTTTTTTTGTAGCGTACTCAGCCATATATATTCCAGAAAATAAACCAACTGGAACAGCAACTAACATTGCAATAAACGCTATAAAAGCAGTGCCTGCTATAAGTGGAACAAAACCAAAGGCATCTTTTAAATCTTCATATTCCGCCGCAGTTATTGAAGATGCATCTCTAACAAATGCACGCTGTGGACTCCAGTTAGTTCCAAATAAGTAGTCAAAAATATTAATTACTGAAAAAAACTTTATACTTTCAAATAAAAGTGAGAAGATGATGCCTAGTGTAGTAAGTATTGCTATTAAAGATGAAATAAATAATAGTCCTTTTAAAATAATCTCAACATCATCTCTTGCTTTGTTATTGCTTTTAATTTTTTTAAGTGCGTAGATTATTGAAGAAATTACAATTACAAATATTAAAACTATTTTAGAATTTGTAAAAATATTTTTAAATTTAGCATATGATAACGAGCTTTCTTTTAATAAAATGTCCACATCACCAAAATAAGTTCCTAAATAAACAGCTTTGATTTTTTCATAAATTAAATTTGCTGCATTCTGATCTTGCATAACAACACCTTGGTCGGCTGCAATTTTTAATATTATTGATTTAATGATCGTTGGTTCAAACAAAGTCCAAACTAGTAAAAAAACTAATGAAGGCAAAGAGCACCATAAGACCAAGTAATAACCATAGAACTTTGGTAAAGCGTTTAATTTGTAATTATTTTCAATTGAAAGCGATTTTGATTTTGACCTTCCATAAAAAAATAAGGAAAATGAAAAAATTGTAATTAAAAAAATAAGCGCAAGGTTCATTTTATCAGACTGATAGATTATGAATGTTACAGTTTTGTTAAAAATTAAACCTTTGATTGAGAAAAAAAAGGCCAGTATTTACTGGCCTTTTTTGGGGATAACTTAATTTTATTAGTTAATCTTTAAAGTATTCAAATCTAAAGCGGCAGTTCTTGTAACTTCATATTTATCTGAAGCTAGAGGAACTAAACCTATGTCTGCTAAATAACCTCTATTACCCATTGCTTTTTTAGATGTAAACTCTTTTAAGTATTCTTGAATACCAGGAATAACTCCAATGTGAGCTTTCTTAACATAAAAGAAAAGAGGTCTAGCTATTGGATAAGAGTAATCTTGAATACCTTCTAATGATGGCTGAACACCTTCAATAGAAGCAGCTTTTATTTTATCTTTGTTAGCTACTAAGTAACTGTAACCAAAGAAACCAAATGCATCTGGGTTAGATGAAAGTTTTTGAACAATTAAAGTATCGTTTTCACCAGCTTCAATTGCATAACCATCTTCTCTAATTTTTTCACATTCTTTTCCAGCTTTATCACCAAATAAAGATTTAGCTGTTTTACTACAACCTTTGCTCATTACTAATGAATTCCAAGCATCTCTTGTTCCAGAAGTTGGAGGTGCGATTAGAACTTCAATTTTTTTATTTGGCAAACTAGCGTCAATTTCACTCCATTTTGTATATGGATTTTTAATTAACTTGCCATCAACGTCTACTTCATGAGCTAATGCTCTCCAAAGTTGTTCTTTTGTGAAATTAGCATCTGGTGCATTAACTGCGTGAGCAAAAGAAATACCATCATTTCCAACAACGATTTCTATAATTTCACTAACTCCATTTTTAGCACATAAAGCCATTTCTTTATCTTTAATTGCTCTTGAAGCGTTAGTAATATCTGGGTGATTTGTACCAACTCCTGCACAGAAGAGTTTCATCCCACCACCTGTTCCAGTACTTTCTATTACTGGTGTTTTAAATTTTCCACTTTTACCAAATTTTTCAGCAACTACAGTCGCATAAGGGTAGACAGTAGATGAGCCTACTATTTTAATCTGATCTCTTGAATAACTATTAGATGTAAAGCTAACAAGGATCAAAAAAGCTAAAACTAAATTTATTATTTTATTCATATATCTCCTTTTAAGATTCTTTATGGGATCTTATCTAAAATTTTTCTTTAAAAGTTTTATTACGAGAATGTTAAACTTTTGTTACAAAAGCTAACTTTTTGGTTGTGTTTATAAAGAGTTAAACCTTAATTCTATTGTTGTTCCTTTATTTTCAGCGCTGGTAATAATCATTTCTCCTCTATGTTGAGAAACTAGATGTTTAACAATTGCTAAGCCGAGGCCTGTTCCACCTACGCTTCTGCTTTTGCTAGCATCAACTGTAAAAAATCTTTCTGTAACCCTATGGATATATTCTTTAGGAATACCCAAACCTTGATCAGTAATACTAACTATGTTCAAATTATTTTGTTTTTTACCTTGAATACTAATTTTAGTATTTTTTTCACTATATTTGATAGAATTATCGATCAGATTAGAAAATATCTCGATTAATTTATCATTATCTCCAATAATTTTAAAATCATTTACCTTTTTAAAACTAATTTGTATTTCTTTTTTATTTAAAATTTTTTCATGAGTTTTAATTACATATTCAATTACAGTGTTTAAGTCTATTTCATGAGTAGGCCTTATATGTTCTTGTAACTCTATTTTAGACAAAGAAAGCAGATCTCTGATCAAATTTTCCATTCTTTCAGATTGTGATATCATGATAGGAAGAAAATCTTTAACCTCAGAATTGTTATTTAAATCTTTGTTTTTTTCAAATGTTTCAAGTCCCATCTTGATGGATTGAAGGGGTGTTCTTAATTCATGAGAAACATTAGCCACAAAGTCTGACTTTAATTCTTGGAATTTATAAAATTCTGTTAAGTCTCTTATAAATAGAAAGCAAACTGGTTCATTAAAAAAAAAATTATTTTGATCTAAGTAAAGAGTAATTTTCAGTCTAGATACAATTGATGTTCTTATCTCTATTTCAATATCATCAACTTTTTGCTTTTTAAAAATTTTTTCTATTGCAGTTAAAAGATCTGGATGTCTTAAATATGAATTTAAATTATTATTATTTTTCACCTGAAATCTCTTATTAGCTCCTTTGTTTGCAAATAAAATATTTTTTGAACTGTTTATTAGAAAAATTTCTTCTGGAATTGAGTCAAATAATTCATGAAAATTTTTTTTATTATCTTCTCTATTATTAGCGTTCTCAGTTTTTGGAATATTAATATTATTTTCAGACTTTATTTTGATTAAATTTTCTTTTTTTAATAAAAAATAAAGAAGGATAGCTATAATAAGAATTAAAATGTAAAGAAGTAACTCCATATATAAAATTTAGAAAATTTTATTATTATTAAATGATAAATTTATATTTTTCAAAGTATGTATAAGTAGAAATTAAGTATAGATCTTTTAAATAGCCTAGGTTAAAGGTTTTGTTAGATAAATTAAATTTTAATTCAACTATTAAATGTAATTTTTTATGGATTTATCATTATTATACGCAATAGTTGGTTTTGGATTGGCCGGTTATAGTGTAATTGGAAACGACTCAATTCAAACTCTTGGAACATTTATTGCCTCTAAACAGAAATGGTTTAAGTGGTATACTTTAGCAACAGCTGCATCAGGAATGATGGCGTTTGCTCTTATTTGGGGATGGATTAATTATGATGGAGATATTTCTTACGGAAGATTAACAAGAATTCCTTACGTAGAGATACACTGGTATCACGCAGTTGCTCCAGCAATATTATTAATATTAACTAGAATTGGTATTCCTGTTTCAACTACATTTTTAGTTTTATCTGCATTTGCATCAACAGTTGTTTTAGAAAAAATGTTGGTAAAAAGTATAGTAGGTTATGGAATAGCAGCTGTCGTTGCTTATACTTGTTGGATTGTTATATCAAAACTAATAAATGAAAAACAAGATGAAGTAACAGATGAATTTTGGAAAGCTTTCTGGAGAAACTCTGTATGGATTTCATCTGGTTGGTTGTGGTGGGTATGGTTATCACATGATGTTGCAAATATAGCTGTCTTTTTACCAAGACAGTTAGATATAACTGTTCTATTGATAGTAATAGCATACTTTACATTATTATTATTCTACATATTTTATATACACGGTGGCCCAATTCAAAAAGTAGTTCTAGAAAAAACTGGCACAAGATACGCAAGATCTGCAACAATTATAAATGTAATTTATGCGGCAGTTTTATTTTATTTTAAAGAATTAAACGATCTACCAATGTCAACTACATGGGTATTTGTTGGATTGCTTTGCGGAAGAGAATTGGCAATTTCCACAATGAATAAAGATTATAAATTTAAATATGTTTTCCCAATAATTGGTAAAGATTTTGTTAAAATGATTTTTGGTTTAAGTGTATCGGTAGCTATAGTTTTAGGAATACACTACCTAATTATACCAATGGGCTTATATTAAAAACTTAAAAGTTTTAAACCTAAAACTCCTACAACAATTAAAATAACTGAAACAATTTTTGTAGGAGTTATTTTTTCTTTAAGAAAAAAATAACCTATAAAAATTGAAAAGAATATACTGGTTTCTCTTAAAGCTGCTACAAGGGGTATTGGAGCTTTCGTAAATGCCCAAACGACAATAATATAAATTATAAATGATAATGAACCGCCAATCCAAAATACTAATTTTCCATTTTTTTTAACTCTATCGATAATATTTTTTTGATTTTGTAATTTAAGCAAAAAAGGAAACATTATAGCGCTTAAAATAAAAGAAAAACTCATATAAGAAATTGCAGAATTACTTATTCTTGCTCCATATCCATCGATTAATGAATACATTCCAATAAAAGAACCTGTGAGTAATGAATATTTTATTATTTGAGAGTTTTTGTTAGATTTAATACCACGTAATCCTATAAACATAATTCCAAAACAAATTAAAAAAATTGAAAATATTGAGGAAATTTTTAAAGTCTCATTTAATAAAATTAGAGAAATAATAGTAGCAAATAAAGGTCCAGAACCTCTAAAGATTGGATATACGTTTGTATAGTCTCCTACTTTATAAGAATTTAACATATACCATTGATAACCTTGATGGATAATGGCACTTAAAATTATATATGGAATAGTTTCCTTTCCAGGTAATGGAAAAATAAAAATAGAAACTGCAGCTAACGGCACATGTCCGAATACTATAGCTGAAACAGCTACAGCTTTATCTTTATGATGTTTAACCATAGCATTCCAAATTGCATGCATAATGGTTGCTAATAAAATTATAAAAAAAACAGTGCTGTCCATTTAAATTAGTTTACTCTACCGTAAACGTCTTGATATCTTACTATATCTGTTTCTTTTAGAATAGATCCTGTTTGAACTTCTATTATTTTAACCGGGATTTTATAGTTATTTTCAATTCTGTGAATAGCTCCTTGTGGTACAAAAACACTTTCATCTGATTTTTTAGTAAATTTATTATTATTAATTGTTATTAATGGTTTTCCTTGAGTAATCATCCAATGTTCTGATCTATGATGGTGCTTTTGAAGACTAATAGAAGATTTAGGATTAACAGTTAATTCCTTTACCAAAAAGTTCTTACCCTCGAATAAATTAATATATTTGCCCCAAGGTCGATAATAAACATTCTTTTTATTAAAATATTTATTCCTATTCTTCTTATATATTTTTGAAATTTCTCTCCAGC
>Ga0208880_1000187_pt1 | contig 13106 bp, 13 predicted proteins | sample Knorr_S23_td_Sur_FD_185606 | JGI IMG/M metagenome (GOLD analysis project Ga0208880, IMG submission 185606) | Marine microbial communities from Southern Atlantic Ocean transect - Knorr_S23_td_SurfaceB_ad_5m_LV_B (SPAdes) (version 2) | ecosystem: Environmental > Aquatic > Marine > Oceanic | place...
GAGATCATGGCCCGCATTGAGTCCTAGCCCAAGCTCATTGGCTATTTTGGCAGTTGCTACATAAGGAGCAATCGCTTGCTGGGGATCTTTGGTGTAGTGTTGAGCGTAGGCTTCCGTGTAGAGTTCGATGCGGTCTGTTCCAGTAGCCTTGGCACTCTCTACTTGTTGGATGTCTGGGTCTAAAAAGATAGAGGTTCGTATATCGTTCCTTTTAAACTCTTGAATGACTTCTGTCAAAAAAGACTTGTGTTTGATGGTGTCCCAACCTGCGTTGGAGGTGATGGCATCCTCAGCGTCTGGGACAAGAGTCACTTGATCGGGCTTGACTTTGAGTACCAAATCGACAAACTTTGGAACGGGGTTTCCTTCAATATTCAATTCGGTTTGAACCACTTCTTTGAGATCGTAAGCATCTTGATAGCGAATATGGCGCTCATCGGGTCGAGGGTGTATGGTGATGCCTTGACCGCCATAAGATTCAATATCTTGAGCTGTTTTTATAAGATGAGGCATGTTTCCGCCTCGAGCATTGCGAAGCGTTGCTATTTTGTTGATATTGACACTAAGGGAAGTCATGTTTTTTTAGCAAAAATAATACTAATATGGGGCAATGTCCCGATTTTTAGCTATTTTGCATTAAGAATACGATTGTATGCACACAACAATCATTAACGAAGCGATTACTTGCCTGAAGATCAGCAAAAGCAAGGGTGAATTCTTGTTGTCCGAGCTTGTCTTGATCCTTGAGGCGAGCGATGTTGTTGTTTATAGCATACAGCTCATTAGATCAGAAGCGGACAACATTGAAGCACAGGTCGAACTAGAAAGACAAGAACTCAAACACCTTTTGCCTACTTTAAGACGGTATGGATATACCATTTTGAGTGAACATCAAGAGGACGAATGGTTGGAAAAAATTCAATCAAATGCTTCATACCTTGAAAAATACTTATCTATTTAAGCATCCCTCCCCATGAAGATTGCTGTGTATAGCTTGCTCAACTCTGAGGCTTGCCAACAAACCGTAAAAAACTTTGTGAATCTTGTCCAACAAATGGATTTTGAAGTGGCTTTCGAACATCATACTTCTCAATATTTGGGAAATGACAGTCACACCGTTTTCTCATCTTATGAAAACCTAGATAAAGACACAGATTTGTTCTTTTCGATTGGAGGTGATGGCACCTTATTGAGATCCTTGGAGTACATACAAGACTCAGGTATTCCTGTAATTGGTGTCAATACTGGAAGGTTGGGTTTTTTGGCGACCTTGAATAAAAATGATCTAGAGGAGGCGCTTCGTGCATTTGCAGCACGAGCTTTTACTATAGAAGCGCGCACTTTGCTGCAAGTTTCTGTAGAGGGAGACAACACTCCAGACCTGCCATTGGCACTTAATGAAATCACAGTGGGCAGAAAGAATACGACTGCCATGATTACCATCCACACTCAAATCAATGGAGAAAAACTGAACTCCTATTGGGCCGACGGCTTTATTGTTGCTACCCCCACAGGATCGACGGGTTATTCATTAAGCAACGGTGGACCTCTGATTGACCCCCAAAGTCAGTCTTTTGTGCTCACGCCTATTGCACCTCACAACCTAAATGCTCGTCCTTTGGTGATTTCAAACGATGTAGCAGTAACACTGATTGTAGAGAGTAGAGAAAAAGATCATTTGTTGTCCTTAGATTCTCGAATCCATTCGATTCCTACTGGGAAAAGAATACAAATTACCAAAGCTCCTTTTTCTCTGAAAATTGCACGGTTGGAGTCAGATAATTTTTATAAAACATTAAGATCAAAATTGCTCTGGGGTAAAGATCGTAGGAACTAAAACAATAAAAATGATTTGTTTTGGTTTGTTAGATTAGCACCGCAAAAACTAAACCCTCTTGAAAGTAAAATATGTATTTATTGCATGGCTATGTGTGCAGGCTCTTTATGGACAAATGCATGAGTTTGGTATTCATATAAACAACACCAACTACATAGGTGAGGTGGGTGCAACAACCTATATAAATCCCAATGAATCAGGAAATGGCGTTCTCTATAAGAGAAATTTTACCACTCGTTTTGCAATTCGTGCTGAGCTGGGTTTTGCTAACATATCTGCAAATGACCAGGAATCTGAAGAGCCCGCAAGAAAAGCCCGAAAATTTTCATTTGAAAACAACCTACTATATGTGAATGCAATTTTTGAGTTCAACTATCTAGATTTTGATTTGGGCAATTTAGATCATTCATGGACACCTTATTTGTTTGCGGGGATTGGGTATCATAATTACAACGAACTATTTTATGAAAATCCATCCAATGAAACCGCTCAACATTTAGAATTTGCACGTGAAAGCTCTTGGGGCATCCCCTTTGGGGTGGGCATTAAAACCAAGCTCACTCGGTTTTTGGTTCTGGGTGCTGAGGTAAAAGCCTTGTACAGCTTTAGCGACAATTTAGACGGAAGTTTTCCTACCTTTGGCAGCGCAAACACAGAATTTAGCACAAAACTTAGCAACGACTGGGTGGTGTTTACAGGGATAACACTCACGTATTCGTTTGGTCGCCCACCTTGCTATTGTGATTAATAATATGGAAGCACTGCCTGCAATTGATCTAGAAAACTTGCCATGTCATGTGGCCATTATTATGGATGGCAACGGGCGTTGGGCAAAGCTACGAGGAAGAGCTCGTGTTTTTGGCCACCGTCAGGGCGCAAAAGCCGTCAGACAAGTTGTTGAAAGTGCCGCTCGATTGGGTATTCAAAACCTAACCTTATATGCATTTTCGACGGAAAACTGGAACCGACCCAAAAGAGAAGTCAACACTTTAATGAAACTGTTGATCAATGCCCTTAAGAGTGAATTGGAATTGATGCAAAAACACAATATTCAACTCAATGCTATAGGACATCAGTCTACTTTACCAGAAAAAGTACAGAAAGAACTTCAAGAGGTCATCTCAGCCACATCCAAAAACAATGGGCTTATGTTGACCTTGGCTTTAAGTTATGGCGCAAGACAGGAAATTGAACATGCAGTTAAGGATATATGCCATAAAGTTAAAAATAACATAATTTCACTAGAAAATGTTGATGAAAACATAATAAATAAGCATCTTTACACGCAGAATTTACCTGACGTCGATCTGCTGATTCGAACAAGCGGTGAGGTGCGCATCAGTAATTTTTTGTTATGGCAAATTGCCTATGCAGAATTGTATTTTACAGATGAGTTATGGCCAGACTTCAATGAAGAGTCATTGTACAAGGCCTTGGCAGATTATCAGGATAGAGAAAGAAGATTTGGAAAAACGAGTGAGCAACTTGCTTAAGAATATAATGCCCCTGAATAGGCTTTTTTTATACGCTTTATTGATGATCTTCGGATCTGGTATGGCACAACAAACTTCCTTAGAACAAGGAAAGCTCTATACCCTTGGCGACATTGAAGTCACAGGACTCAAAACCTTTAGTCCACAAACGGTGATCGCATATACTGGTCTTCGTACTGGAGAACAAATTCAAATCCCTGGTGAAGAAATCAGTGCTGTAATCAATAAACTGTGGAAGCTAGAGCTCTTTAGCGACATCAACTTTTACCTTACCAACATTGATGGAGACATAGCCGATATTGAAATTTACATACAAGAACTGCCTACCCTTTCTGACTTTACCATAACGGGAGTTAAAAAAGGGAAATTAGAATCGTTAGTCGATGATACAGATCTTAAAAAAGGCAAGAAGATTAGCGAGAATTTCTTAGCAACTACTAAGAATTATATAACCAATAAGTATCAAAAGGAAGGGTTTCTTAATACAAAAGTAACCATTGACACCAAAAAAGATACAATTGGCGCCAACAACGAAAAGATGCTCATCTATGTTGACAAAGGAGATCGAGTTAAGATACGATCTATCTCTTTTGATGGAAACGAAGTGTTTAGTGACAAAAAGCTTAGGAAAAAATTTAAAAAAACCAAGGTGAAGCTACCTGGAAGGTTTTGGAAAAAATCAAAATTTATTGAAGCTGATTATAAAGAAGGGCTCACTAAATTGCTGGAGTATTACAAAGAGAAAGGTTATAGAGACGCTCGAATTGTGAGGGATACCGTTATGGTTGATGAGTCTTTGATTGACATCAATGTAACATTACTCGAGGGAAAAAAATATTATTTCGGAGATATTAACTTCCTAGGAAACAGCGTCTACACGGACAACCAATTGAGTAGGGTTTTGGGCATCGACAAAGGAGATGTGTATAATGGCGTTCTGCTTAGAAAACGCATCGCAGATCCTTCAAAACCTGACGGGGAAGACCTCACGAATTTATATCAAAACAATGGTTATTTATTTTCTTCTGTCAATCCTGTTGAAATCAGCGCTGTTAATGATACGATTGATTTCGAAGTACGGATTATTGAAGGAAAGCCTGCTTATTTTAACCGGATAACAGTTGTTGGAAATGACCGTACCAATGACCATGTGATCTACAGAGAATTGCGCACAAAGCCTGGAGCACTTTATAGCAAAGATCAAGTCGTGCGCTCAGTACGTGAACTTGGTCAACTCGGGTTTTTTGATCCCGAGCAGATCTCACCTGATTTTAAAAATGTTGATCCAAATGCCGGGACTGTTGACATCGAATATGGGTTGGTTGAAAAAGGGGCTAGTCAGATAGAGCTTCAAGGTGGTTACGGCGGTGGCGGCTTTATTGGAACACTTGGTTTGTCTTTCAACAATTTTTCCATGCGTAACATCTGGAACAAAAAAGCGTACAAACCGGTCCCTATGGGTGATGGCCAACAATTGGCGCTTCGACTTCAAAAAAGTCGATTTTATGAAACCTATAGCTTTTCGTTTGCAGAGCCTTGGCTGGGAGGAGAGCAGCCTGTACAATTCTCCACGTCTATCTCACAAACGACTCAGTACCGTTATAATTTTATGACAGGCAGGGCCAATACGGATCAGTATTTTAAAATTCGAGGGGTTACACTAGGACTTGCCAAACGACTCCGTGTACCCGACGACTACTTCACCTTATCACAAGCTATCGGTTATCAGTACTATGATTTGAACAACTACTTTACAGGCCTATTTACCTTTGGAGATGGGGTATCCAACAACCTGTACTACTCGATCGCATTGTCTAGAAACAACACCTATACCAACCCCATTTTTCCTTTAGGAGGGTCTCAGTTTTCGATCAGTGCCAAACTATCTTTTCCCTATTCTTTGGTCAACGGCGTAGACTATGCCAATTTGGGGGATTTGCCAGAATTCCAAAACGAAGATGGCACTCCAGATGTAGCGAAAATAGATCAAGAAAAATATCGATGGTTGGAGTTCTATAAATTTAAATTTTCTGGAAGTTGGTATAGTCGAATCATTGACAAATTGGTGTTAAAAACCCATGCTGAGTTTGGATATTTAGGCTCCTACAACAACGACAGAGGAGTGATCCCTTTCGAGCGGTTTTATTTGGGTGGAGATGGACTCTCTCAATATGCGCTCGATGGCCGAGAAACTGTTTCTATGAGAGGTTATGAAAATCAATCTCTTTCGGATCAGGATGGTTCAACGATATATAATAAATTCTCACTTGAATTGAGATATCCCATCACACTAAAACCTTCTGCCTCTATTTATGCCTTAAGTTTCTTAGAGGCTGGAAATGCTTACAACAATTTTCAAGAGTATAATCCGTTTGATATGAAGAGGTCTGCAGGTTTTGGTATTCGTATATTTATGCCAGCTTTTGGCCTTTTAGGCATAGATTTTGGATATGGGTTTGACAGTGATCAGAGTGGCGACTTATCAGCACATGGATGGGAAACCCATTTTATCATCGGACAACAATTTTAATAAATGAAACATATTTGGTGTATTGTACTAGTAATGGTGGGGACTACCTCCCTTGCCCAACAACAAGTACGCATTGGTTTTTTAGATATGGATCGTGTATTGGCGGGTTTGTCCGACTACCAATCTTCCAATGCGCAATTGGAAACCAAGATGGATCTTTGGAGAGAAGAAATTGATGCACGCCAAAAGCAAATAGACACCCTTCAGAAGGTTTTAGAGACTGAACGTGCCTTACTTACTCAGGAAATCATTGAAGAGCGTAAAGAAGAAATAAGCTTCGAGCAAGAGAAACTCGATGCTTACAAACAAAAACGCTTTGGGCCTGAAGGAGATTGGATGGCTCAAAAAGTTATCATCCTACAGCCTGTACAAGACAAAATTTTAGATGCAGTCAGAGAGGTGGCTGACAATCGAAAACTTGATTATGTATTCGATAGAAGCGCTGAAATAATGGTGTTTCATTCAGAAAAAAAATACGATATTAGCGAACTTGTTATCGGTTTTATAGAACAAGAAGACAAGAAAAAGGCACGTGAGGAGCTGGTCGAATCACGCAAAGAAGAGCAAAAAGCCAAACGAAACCCAGCTGCGGAGAAAAGGCGCAAGTTATTGGAGGAGCGCAAAGCTGAACGTGAACGCAAATTAGCTGCGCGACAAAAAGAAAGAGATGCTAAGAAAAAGGCAACCGAGACTGAAGATGAATCTAAGGTCAAGCTGAGTCCTGAAGAAAAAAGAGCTGAGCGCGAAAGAATTTTACAACAAAAGAAAGAAGAACGAATCAAAGCCCTTGAGGCTCGAAAAAAAGAACTCGAAGAAAAGAGAAACCAAGCAAAAAAATAAATTTAATCTTAAGAATACAATGAAAATAAAACCTTTACACTATCTAGCTATCTTTTTTGTGGCATTTACAAGTTTAGCTGCTCAAGCACAAAGCAAAGTAGCCCACATCGATTTTCAAAAATTAGTGAGTGAAATGCCTGAAGTAATTGCTGCACAAGAAGAGATTCAAAAATTGGAAAAAGATTACACAAACGAAATCGAAGCTTCGTTTAAGGAATATCAGACCAAATTACAGAACTATTCTGCTGATGCTGAAAATCAGACCGACCTAACAAACCAGAAAAGACAGCAAGAACTTGCTGGTATGGAACAAAACATACAGCAGTTTCGTCAGACCGCCTTGCAAGATGTCCAGACCAAACAGGCAGATATGTTGCGCCCGTTGATCGAAAAAGCTCGAACTACAGTACAAAGCGTTGCCAAAACACAAGGTTTTGACTATGTGTTGGATGCAAGTCAAGGTTCTCCAGTGTTGATGTCCGAAGGAAAAGATTTGATGGCGGATGTTAAAACAGAACTGGGTATCTGATTTTTTAGAATAGGTATCGAATTAAAAAAACTGTCCACATCGGGCAGTTTTTTATTTTTGCTTTATGAACAAGGCGCCCATCGGAATTTTTGACTCAGGTATTGGAGGGCTTTCAATACTAAATGAGGTCGCTGAACTGCTGCCACATGAAGACTTGATTTATGTTTCCGACAATGCGTATGCACCCTATGGCAATTTATCAATTGAAGCCATTCAAGACCGTAGCCGAAAAATAACTCAATGGTTTTTAGAGCAGAATTGTAAGTTGGTAGTGGTGGCATGCAATACAGCCACAACCAATGCAATTTCAATGTTGCGAGACAGCTTCAACATCCCATTTGTTGGAATTGAGCCTGCTATAAAGCCTGCTGTACTCCACACCAAAACAGGGGTGGTGGGGGTGTTAGCAACCAAAGGGACCTTGGCCAGTGATTTGTTTCACAAAACCGTTCAAACCTATGCTGGAGGCATTGATATTATCGTACAAGAAGGCAAAAATCTTGTTGGTATGATAGAAAATGGCACGGTTGATGGGAACCAGATGGAAAGGCTGTTACAAGGGTATTTAAAACCAATGATTGATGCGGGGGCGGATCATTTGGTATTGGGCTGTACTCATTATCCATTTCTAATCCCTTGTTTACAAAAGATTCTTTCCGAAGAAGTAAACATTGTAGATTGTAGTCCCGCTGTAGCCAAACAAGTATGCCGCATGTTGGAAAAGCTTGATTTTTCAGCTTTTCAAAAAGAAAATGGAACTCATCGCTTTTATTGCACAGGATCTGATCAGGCATTAAAGCAACATACCCCTAAAGACAACATTGTTTATCCGCTTTCGATCTAACGAAACCAGTCAGCATATTTTAAATAATTTCGGGCAATTCGATGAATTTCACCCTCAAGTAAGTCTTCTGAAACTTCTTTGATTTTTCGTGCAGGAACCCCTCCAAAAACAGTTCCAGATGGCACATGAGTTCCTTGAGGCAACACAGCGCCTGCTGCTATAATGCTGTTTGATTCAACCACACAATCGTCCATCACAATTGCACCCATACCAATCAATACATTGTCGTGAAGCGTACATCCATGTACTATGGCATTATGACCTATTGAGACGTCGTTGCCAATATGGGTCGGACTCTTTTGATAGGTTGCATGTATGACCGCTCCATCTTGTATATTAACACGATTCCCTATTCGGATGCTGTGAACATCTCCACGTATAACAGCCTGGTACCATACAGAACAGTCATTACCAAGTACAACATCACCAATTAGGGTTGCATTTTCGGCAAAAAAACAATTCGATCCGAAGATTGGTGTTTTTTCTCTTACAGTTTTTATAAGCATGTCTAAAAGTAATAAATCACAAGCACTCTTAAACCTAATGATTGTGTATTTTAGCACCAAAATTGCTATATGTATAACTTTCGTGTTGAAAATACCGACCATAAAGACCGCATCCGACTATATAGTGAGAAGCCGTTGACAGAAAAAACCGTTTCATTCAAAAACATAGACGATGCTGCTGACTACCCTTTGGTACAACAATTATTTTACCTTCCGTTTATCAAAAGTGTGCAACTCAACCCAGAATATATTGAACTGGAGCGATTTGCCATTTTGGAATGGTTTGAAGTACAAGATGAGGTCAAAGAGCAAATCACAAATTTTCTTAATCAAGGAGGTGTGATTGAGAAATCCAAACAACCTAAAGCCGCTATAACCGTCTATGCAGAAAGCACGCCCAACCCTGCAGTGATGAAATTTGTTGCGAACAAGTTGTTGGTCAATCAAAGCTTTGAAGCAAAAAACATAGATGAGGCACAAGGGGCTCCCCTAGCTGTGGCTTTGTTTCATATGGCTTTTGTAAAAGAGGTATATATAGATGAGAACTTTGTCTCTATAAGTAAATTTGAGGTTACCACTTGGGAAGAGGTTGTGCAAGATGTTCGAAATTTTATCCGAGAATACTTGACAGAAGGGAAACCAGTGGTTGATCAGCCCAAAGAAACACAGGTTGATGAATCAAAGACCCCTCAACACGAAGGTGTTTCTCTTGAAATCGTAAAAATCATTGATCAATACATCAAACCTGCTGTAGCCTCAGATGGTGGGAATATTTTGTTTGATTCATACGATGAAAAGACGCAATCGGTTCAGGTGATACTTCAAGGTGCCTGCAGTGGTTGTCCATCATCCACATTTACCCTCAAAAATGGAATCGAACAAATGTTGAAAGAGATGTTGCCTGGGAAAGTAACACAAGTCACGGCTGTAAACGGCTAACTTTTAAGCTGACCTAAAGCATCCTTCTTACTTGGGGTTACTTGGAAAGCTTTTAGATACTCTGGGTCAAAATAGGCTAAGTTTTCAAAATCCTCTTGCTGATATTTTTGGTATGATAATGTCACCATAAGAGAGGCGCTTGGGAAACTTTCTTTGTTTGGAAAACGCCAGTTTGGGTGATCTGCTAAGATCTCTTTACATTTCTCAACTCCTGTACCAATAAAATATACTTCTCCTTTATCGGCCCAATGAGCAAAACTATCATGGGTAAGTACATGAGGCTGTGCTTTTTGAATCAGTGTATGTTTGGCATCGTAAACGGCCACATATACCTCGTCGCGCCTAGCATCTAGTATAGGTAAAATGTGCCCTACATCTGTTTGAATTTCCTGAGCTAATAAACTCAAAGTTGGCAATGCTATCAGGGGGATATCACTTCCATAACACAGTCCTTTAGCAGCCCCCACTCCAATCCGTAATCCAGTGTAAGAACCAGGTCCAGCACTCACAGCAACGGCAGACAAGTTCTGATAGGAAATGTTGTGATCTCGCAATAATTGATCTATATAAGTATGAAGAAGCTTGGAGTGCTGGTAATCTTTATTGTTGGACTGCTGAATACCTATAAGCTTCCCATCCGTAGCCAATGCTACAGAACATTGAGTCGTAGTCGTTTCAATATTAAGTATATGTGTTGGCATGCTCAAAAATAGAAAACAAACCGCAATCTGTTTATATTTCGGTTATTGGAATGCCAAAATAAATCTCCAATACTTTGATCTTAAATATGTAATCATATTTGGTGCGTAACACCTCGGACTGTGCAGCTTCATATTGCTGTTTGGCTCGGCTGAACTCAAAGGAAGTGGCAGCCCCTACCTCAAAGCGACTTTCAGCATAAGCATATGCTTTTTGTCTGGAGTGTAGGGTTTTCTGAGCGGCTTCAAAAGCTTCTAAAGCACCACGAGCATCGTTGTAGGCTTGATTGACTGTGTTTTCCAAATCCAGCACTTGTTGTTTGTACTGATATTCTGACCGTGACACATTGATCCTTGACCGATCTACGTTGTTTTTAGCAGCAAAGCCATTGAGAATTGGAATGTTGAGATTGAGCCCAAAGTTGTGTCCATCGTTTAGTTTAAATTGCTCGTCAAAAGATAATGGCCCAGCCACTTCTAGAATTGGAGACGGGCGTACCACAGCTGCCCATAAAGATTCAACAAAACCTATAGGTACCAACTCTTCTTCTCCAGAGTCAACAAGTCTGTTTGCATAAGCAATTCGAGAGCTATAACTATAATAGCCAGAAAGTCTGGGTTTGGTAGCAGCTCGAGCAATCCCCAAATCTGTTTGTGCAATTTCTAGGTTGGTTTGTGCCAACTTGATGTCATCTCTATGTTCCATAGCTTTTTGCACCAATTCTTGAGGTGTTTTTGATAGAATGGTTTCGCTTAGTAACGGAAAATCTTCTTCAGCGATTGTAAAGTTTTCATAATCATCAATAAGTAAAAGCTGAGCCAACGATATCTTAGCTAATCTATAGTTGTTTTCAGAAACAACTGTTTGTTGTTCTTGGGCAGCCAAAGTAGCTTGGATTTCAAAAAGATCTCCTTCGGGGAGCACCCCTGTTTCTACTTGCTGGCGTGTGCGCTCGAGTTCTTCTTGACCAATGATGAGTTGTGCCTGTTCTGTTTGTAACAACTCGCGACTAAATAAGACTTGTAAATAGCTGTTTACGACTAGCAAAACAACATCTGTTTTCATGTCTTCGAGTTGGTATTGGTTGGCAAGGATTGCTAGGTTTGATCGCATCAACTGTAACACATTTTGACGACCATTATATATATCAACACCAACATTGAGAGAGGCATTTGTAAATTGAGTGGTCACATCCTCAAAAAGACCTGTTGTGATGTTTTGATTGAGTCCGATGTTCCATGAGTGACCTGCGGAAAGATTGAGTGAAGGTAAAAAATTGCCTACCGCATCACGTTTGTTGGTCTCGGCACCTAATATATTCAGATAGGCTTGTTTGATCTGGAGATTGTTTTCCAAAGCGTGTTCTAAAGCATCTTGTAATGTCCAAGGATTGTTTTGGGCGACCGTTAGGCTTGAAAGCCATAAAAAAGTAAGCGTAAGAATTCGTGTTTTCATGGTGTTGATTTTATTCATCATCTGTGGGGTTGTCTTCCGATTCGGTTTTGTTCCAAACCTTAATTCGGTCCTTTTTATCTAAACCACTGATGACTTCTACATTGATCCCGTCCGAAATTCCCAACTCAACATCGCGGCGTTCAAATCGTTGATCCCCAATCAATACTTGCACGTATGGATCTTGTGTCTTGCTGTCAAACTGCACCAAGGCTTCTCTTATTGCAGGAATGCTGTCTTTTTGATTCAACACCAAAGCAGCATTGGCACTATATCCTGCGCGCACCATAAAGTCATCGGGTAAGAGAACATCTGCCTCAATGGTAAACTGGACTGTTCCCTGTTCTTCGATTCCTTTTGGAGCGATAAATCGTAAGACTGCTTCGAGTTCTTTGTCCTCAACTGCTCCTAGGCTAATGGTAAGTTTGACACCTGTTTTAATCTTAGCTACTTCAGACTCATCCACTTTCCCTTCAAAAATCATTTTGGTCAAGTCAGCCACAGAAGCAATGGTTGTGCCCGCATTAAAGTTGTTGGATTCAATCACTTGATCGCCTTCTTTGACAGGGATTTGCAACACAGTTCCAGAAACCGTAGCTCGAATGTTGGTGTTGGCAGACCTAGCACCTCCAACAGAACCTTCTTTGATGATTTTTAAGTCATTTTCTACGTTTAACAATTCTTGTTTTGCCTGTCTGTAACTCAATTCAGCCGCATTAAACTCACGCTCTGAGATAATGCCTTTTTCAAAAAGACGTTGGTTTCGGGCGAAATCTTTTTCAGCATTTGTAGTCACCAATATGGCGTTCTCTACCCGACCTTGAGCACTATTTAGCGTCTGTTCGTTGGGTACCACTTTGATACGCGCCAAAAGATCTCCTGTTTGTACTTGGTCGCCCTCTTCCACAAGAATTTCTTGAATAATCCCTGAAATTTGAGGTTTAATCTCAACCTCGTCTTGGGGGATGACTTTACCAGTTACGACTGTTTTTTCAGAAATATTAGTCACAAACATGGTTTCAGTATCATAAACGACTGATGATTTGGCATTGGTCTTTACAAAATAAGCCATGGCAAAAAGCACACCTCCAATTGCAAGTGTAATTCCGATGTATTTTAAAATTTTCATTTCTAGGGTATTTATTATTAAGTTATTCTTCTCTCAACGCGTCAATGGGTTTGATTTGCACGGCTCGTTGGGCGGGTATCAATCCAATCAAGGTCCCTAATATCACCATAAGAGCCAAAGCACCCAGTATATAGGAAATGGGAACTGTGGGGTTGGTATACGGGAAGGTATTATTGTCAGCTGTTATGGCATTCACCGCCGCTAAGACAAAAGACCCCAATACAATCCCCATGATACCCGCTACTATTGTCAAGAAAAGAGATTCTAAAACGATTTGACTTCGAACCTCGGATGGAGTCGCGCCCAAA
>Ga0208880_1000188_pt1 | contig 13077 bp, 12 predicted proteins | sample Knorr_S23_td_Sur_FD_185606 | JGI IMG/M metagenome (GOLD analysis project Ga0208880, IMG submission 185606) | Marine microbial communities from Southern Atlantic Ocean transect - Knorr_S23_td_SurfaceB_ad_5m_LV_B (SPAdes) (version 2) | ecosystem: Environmental > Aquatic > Marine > Oceanic | place...
ATTACATTTAAAAACTAAAGAATTTGAAATTGCTATTAAAAATATAAAAAAGATAATTGAATTAGAGAAAAATCAAAATCCAATTTCTATTTTTAATCTCGGTTTAGCTTATGATTTGAGCAAAAATTATAGTAAGGCAATAGAAACATACAAAATTATAGAGGACAATAATTTTAAAGAAAAAAAATTATTATTTAACAATTTAGGTAGTTGTTATTTGGCAAATAACAGTCTTTTAGAATCTACAAAATACTATTTAAAAGCATTTGAATTAGATCAAAGCGACAAAAGAATTATTAATAATTTAGCTTTATTATATTTGAAGATTGGTGACCTAAATCAATCTAATTATTACTTACAGAAAGCAGAATTAATAGATAGTGAATTTATTGAATTCAAATTAAATAAATCTGACTATTTATTTTCAATAGACAAAATTAAAGAATCTATTGATTTATTAACAAAGACTATCATAGAAACAAAAAATATTTTTGCCTATTTGAGACTTTCAATGATCTATTCAAGAATAGATGATAATAAAAAATCACTTGAAACTATCAATAACGGGTTAGATTTATATCCAAATAGCTGTGAATTAAAGGCATTTAAAGGTATGTTGCTTTTAAAATTGGGTAATTTTGATGAAGGTTGGCAATATTACGAATATAGAAATTCTAAATCAAAAAACTTTTTAGCTGAAACAAAAATTTGGAATGATGAAAGTCTAGAAGGTGCTAAAATATTAGTTTTTAATGAACAAGGATTGGGAGATACGCTACAATTTTCAATTAACTTATTAGAATTATCAAAAATAGCAAAAAAAATAGATTTTGTAGTGAGTGATAAACTTTTACCAATTTTTAAAAAAAATTATCAAAACATAGAAATTTTTAAAAAAAGCGAAATAATAAATAATAATTATGACTATCAAATATCTTTGGGCTCACTTAATAAAAATTTTTTTAGGAATAAAAAATCTGATTATTTTAATTTATTGCTAATTAATCAAAAAAAAAATAATGAATGGAAGAAAAAAATTCATAATAAAAAAAAAAATATAGGTTTGGTATGGTCAGGTAATTTTTTTGGACCCAAAGAACCATTTAGATCAATTGAATTAAAAAAATTTGAAAAATTATTAAAATTAAATGTCAATTTTTATTGTTTGCAAAATGAAATTTGGGAAAGAGATGTGGGATTTTTTAAAAGTTCAAATATTATTGATTTAGGAAAAAATAATTTTGAAGATATTTTTTCTATAATCCAAAATCTGGATTTGGTAATATCTACAGATACTTCAATTTTACACCTTTCTTCTATTTCCAATAAAGAAACTTGGGGCTTGATATCACTAGATGCTGATTGGAGATGGTATGATTATTATAAATTTAACCCATACAAAAATTTGAAAATTTATAGACAAAATGATTTTAAAAATTGGAAAGATGTAATTAATTTAATAGAATCCGATTTAAAAAAAAAATTTTTTAATCAAAAATAAATCTGGTTTATAATGATAAACTAGTTGTAATTTAATAATTTTTTAAGAGACTGAAATTCACCAATTTTAAAAATCAAAGCGTCTTCTTTTTTAAATCCATAATTTTCAGCATTATCTTTAAATCTTGATCTTGGCTCCATAATTGGCTCTAATGACAATACAAAAGTACCCCAATGAGTTCCCAAAACTTTTTTACTTTTTAAATCTTGTGCAATATTAAGAGCTTCTTCAGGAGTAGTGTGATAAATAGATTTTTCAAACATAGGTCTAAAATCATATGCTCCAATATTGATCATGGTAAGATCAATAGGACCATATTTTTCACCTAGTTCTTTATAAATATTTCCATAACCAGTATCACACGCAAAAAATATTTTTTTATTTTTATATTCAATTAAAAAATTTCCCCATAGTGTTTTGTTGGTATCAGTCAGACTTCTTTTTGACCAATGGACTGCAGGTAATAATGTAATCTTTAAATCATTATTAACTTGTATTTCGTCATACCAGTCCATTTCGTTAACGTCTTTGTACCTTTTAAAATATTTACCAAGTTTAAGAGGAAGTAAAACCTTTGTATCTTTATAAGGAAATCCTCTAATAGTTGACATATCTTGGTGGTCGTAATGATTGTGAGTAAGTAGAAATACATCTGTTTTTGGAATTTCTTTCAATTGAATGGCTGGCTCAACATATCTTTTGGGACCAAATATCAAAGGTCCTGCATTTTTTGAAAAAACTGGATCTGTAATAATTGTTGTTTCGCCTAATTTAATTAAGAATGTAGCATGACCTATCCAGGCAATATAATCATTATCTTTAAATTTCTCTAAATTTTCTCTAACAATTTTTTTATCGATGACATGATCTTTTGGAACAGTAATATCAATTTTCTTTTTTTCTTTATTAAATGTTCTGTAAGAAAATTTTATATCATTTGATCTAACTGGAGATCCTTCTGGATTTCTAAATGTTCCATCGGGTAAATGATGATAAGGTTTATTATTCATTGTAAATGCTAAAGAATTATAAAATAGAATGACAACAATAAAAATTGCTATCTTTGACACTTTAAAAACTAATTTTTTTGAGATCTTTTAAAACACTCAATTGTATTTTTTAATAAACAAGCAATTGTCATTGGTCCTACTCCTCCAGGCACTGGTGTTAATGCTTTTGCAACTTTTGAAACTTCATCAAATGCAACGTCTCCTACTATACCTTTTTCTGTTTTATTTATTCCTACATCAATAACTATTGCATCTTTTTTTACCCAATCTCCTTTTACAAGCTCAGGGATTCCAACTGCTGCAACTATAATATCACCTTCTAGACACTCAGCTTTTAAATCTTTTGTTTTTGAATGAGTAATTGTAACTGTGCAATTTTCTTTTAATAATAACTGTGTCATAGGTTTACCATTTAGATTTGATCTTCCAATTACTACTGCTTTTTTTCCACTAAGATTGGGCTCTATTTTTTTTATTAATAAATAACAACCAAGCGGAGTACAAGGTACTGAGCTTTCATATCCTGATGATAAATTACCAACGTTCATTGGATGAAAACCGTCAACATCTTTACTTGGATCTATTGCTTCAATAACTTTTTGTTTATCTATATGTTTTGGCAAAGGAAGCTGAACCAATATTCCTGATACACTATCATCTTTATTGAGTTCCTCTATTTTTTTTAGAACTGTTTTTTCCTCAACTGTATCTGGGTATCTAATTACTTCTGACTTTAAACCTACTTCAATTGCAGATTTTTCCTTATTTCTTACGTAAATCTGGCTTGGAGCTAGTTCTCCGATTAGAATAACTGTTAATCCTGGGACTTTATTAAATTTATTTTTAAGATCAGAAACTTCTTGTTTTAATTCCTCTCTTAAATCTGCCGCTGCTTTTTTTCCGTCAATTAAAATCATGAAATTAGAATAATATTAAAGGTGCCACGTAGAGCTTCATACACATTTCTAAAAACCAAATCAACAAAAGAAGAATAATTGGAGAAATGTCAAAAGCTCCAAGATTGGGTAAAAATTTCCTAATTTTAGAGAGTAAAGGTTCAGTTAGTTTATAAGCAAATTGAAGAATAGAATAAACAAATCTATTTGAGGTATTCAAAATGTTAAAAGCAACTAACCAGCTAACAAGTACATAACCTATAACTACATAGGAATATAACTTCATAATTTGCAGAACCAAATAATAAATGGCAATCATTTTTTCTCCACATATATCGACTGGCTAGGAAATGCAAAAGATGCTCCATTTCTCTCAACTATTTGCTTTATTTCTAAAGCAAGTCTTTCCTTAACTTCCAACCAATTATTCCAACTATCGCTAGCTGTAAAACATCTAACTAACATATCTATTGAACTATCTGAGAACTTTTCAACTCTGACAGCAACTCCTAGACTTGTATTAAAATCTTCACTTTCCAAAATATATTTTTCAATTTCTTCTCTTACTTTTTTTAATTGATCAATAGTTGTATTGTATTGAAGGGTAATGGACCATCTTATTCTCCAATTTGTAGTTTGAGAAAAATTAATCACTGCATTTTCTGCAAACTGAAAATTTGGAATAATAGCTAAAGATTTATCAAATTTTCTAACTACCGTAGATCTAAATCCTATTCTTTCAACAACACCTTCGATTACTCCCTCCACTTGAATCCAATCTCCCATCTTAAATCTTTTTTCAACTAATACTAAAATTCCGGAAATTAAATTTTTAAATAAATCTTGTGCTCCTAATGCAACTGCTACACCAAATAAACCCAAACCAGCAATAATAGGACCAATTTTTATTCCCCATAATTCAAGTACAGCAGCAACACCTAAAATTAAAATTAAAATTTTTAATGACTTAATAATCCAACCAATCAACTCTCTAGTTAAGATTTTATCTAACCCGCTTAGAATATATGAAACAGGTTCAATTATTTGATGTATGATCCAAAAGATTAAAATTGTAATGAGAGTTCTATTTACGTTGTCTACAAACGTTCTAGTTTCATCAGAAAAGGTCATATAATAACTAGCAAAAAAAACTCCTAATACTAAAGGGAAAAATCTTACCGGGCCTTGTAGCGACTTAACAAAAGTATCATCTAATTTATTAGTTGATCTTTTTGAGATTAACTCAAGTTTTTTAATTATTAAACGACTTATTAAACCTCTGAAAACCAAAAAAATAAAAAAAATTCCAATACCAATAATAATTTGAAAAAAATCTATTCCTAAAATTCCTTTTTGCCAAACTGATAGGAATAACTCTTTAAAGTTTTGAAAAACAGACATACCTAAATTTTATATAATAAATATTCTTCCTCACCTGGATTAAACAAAAAAATTTTTTTCCACTTTATTTCATTTAAAATTGATGATGATTTTTCACCCAAACACATTAAATTTGTATTCATCCAACTATCAATCAAATCATATTTCTTTAAAAGATTTAAATAACTTCTAGCACTATTTTCTGAATAAATAAAAACTATATCTGGAATTGAGGCTTTTAATTGTTCTACAAAGGAATGATCTAAATCAAAAATGGGGGTTACGGTATAATTTATTAGTCTCTTAATCGAATATCCTAAATTCGCTAAGTTTTTATCTAAATTATAAGAAATTTTTTCTCCACTAATATAAATCATGCTTCCATGATTTTTATCAAAATTCTGAAGTATTATTTCTTGTAAGTTTTTTACATTTCCTTCAGCACAATAAATATTTTGAAAACCTGCTTGTTTGGCTAATCTTTCTGTGGCTTCACCGACACAAAAACAATAAATGTGCTTATTAATATTTTTTACATTCAAATGTTTTATTGCATTTGCACTTGTAAAAATAATTGCTTTAGATGAATTAAAATCAATTTCCTTAAAATCTAATTTTTCTACTTTAATGACAGGAAAATGAGAAACATTATGACCTAAAGACTTAAATTTGAGTATCAAATCCTTACAATCATCTAAAGGTCTAGTTAAAAGTATATGCATATTATTTTTTGTAAGATCCTTTTGAGTCGTTTTTTAACTTTTGTCCCATTTCATCGGCTAACTCGTCATAGAGTTTTAAATTTCTTGTACTTTTTATAAAATATCTTTTTTTTCCATCAATAGAAAAAAGCTCTGCTGTTAAATTCAAATTTTCACCTTCTATTTTTGAGTAAACTCCAACTGCAGTATGACAATCACCTTCTAATATTTTTAATACTTTTCTCTCAGTCTTGGCAGATAATCTCGCATTAGAATTATTAATTTTTTCCAATAACTCGATTAAATCATTGTCTTCTTTCCTACATTGTATAGCAATAATTCCTTGTCCTGCACAAGGGATCAGTTCGTCTAGACTAAATTCTTCAGTAATTTTATTTTGTTGCCCAAGTGCTTCTACTCCTGCTTTTGATAAAATGATTCCATCATATTCACCATTTTCAAGTTTTTTAATTCTAGTATCTACATTTCCTCTAATAAGTTTATAGTTTAAATCTGATCTTTTTTTTTTTAATTGATACTCTCTTCTGTATGAAGATGTGCCTATAATTGAATTGGATTTTAAATTTTCAAATTTTATTCCTTTACTAATGAATACTTCTTCTGGCGAATTTCTCTTTAAAAAACAGTTTGTCTCTAAGCCCTCTGTTTCCTCTGATGGCATATCTTTTAAAGCATGAACGGCCAAATCAATATTCCCATCCAACAATTCCTCTTCTATTTTTTTTGAAAATAGTCCTTTACCACCAATGTTTGCTAATCGATCTTTTTGGTTTTGATCTCCTGATGTGATAATTTTTTTAATTATTAATTCACCATTAAAATGTTTTTTAAGCTCTCTATGTACTTTTTCAGCATAAATTAAAGCAAGCTTACTTCCTCTTGAACCAATAATTATTTTATTTTTTTGCATAAAAGCTATTTTTATTACATTTTTATAATTAAATTGTATTAATAAAAAATCATTATGACTGAAAACGCAATAATATTAGGTATTGAAACAAGCTGCGATGAAACTTCAGTATCAATAATTGAAGATAATCCAGATGGCATTCCTAAAATACTTTCAAATATAATTTCAAGTCAAGTTGAGGTTCACCAAGAATTTGGTGGGGTGGTTCCCGAATTAGCCGCAAGATCCCATGTTGAAAAAATTGATCAAATTGCAAAAAAAGCAATTGTTGAAAGTGGAATTAATTTAAAAAATGTTTCGGCAATAGCAGCAACTTATGGTCCTGGATTAATTGTTTGTTTGTCAGTTGGTTTAAGTTTTGCAAAAGCAATGGCCGCTACACTTAGAGTACCATTTATTGGAGTTAATCATTTAGAAGGTCATGCATTAAGTCCAAAATTAAATTCAAAATTAGATTATCCTTATTTACTCCTTTTAATTTCAGGAGGTCATAGTCAGTATTTAAGTGTAAATAATTTAGGTGAATACCAAAGATTAGGAACAACTATAGATGATGCGCTAGGAGAAGCTTTTGATAAAACTGCAAAGCTTTTAGGAATAGAATTTCCAGGAGGACCAAAATTAGAAAAATTTGCCGAGAAAGGGGATCCAAATAAATTTAATTTACCAAAACCCATAATAAATAAAGGAGGATGCAACTTATCTTTTGCAGGATTAAAAACGGCTGTTTTAAGAATAACAAGGCAAATTAAATCTGAACAAGAAAAATATGATTTAGCAGCATCATTTCAAAAAACTATAGAAGAGATTTTATATCAAAAAACTAAAATAGCATTTAAAGAATTTAAACAGTTAACTAAAAAAAAAAATAATACTTTTGTTGTTGCGGGAGGTGTGGCAGCAAATAAAAAAATAAGAAAAAAATTAATTGAAGTGAGCAATGAAAATAACTTTATACCAATTTTTCCAGATCTAAAATTATGTGGTGATAACGCAGCTATGATTGCAATGGTTGGATTAGAAAAATATAAATTAAAAAAATTTGATGATTTAAATTTAGAGGCAAATCCTAGGCTTCCTTTGGATAGTGGTGCAAAATTTTTAAAAGGTGCCGGTGTAGAATTATAATGTCATATTGGTTACTAAAATCTGAACCAGATGTTTGGTCAATTGAAGAACAAAAAAAAGCTGGAAATAAAGGTGCTAATTGGGATGGTGTAAGAAATTATCAGGCAGCAAATAACTTAAGAAATATGAAAAAAGGTGACTTGTGCTTCTTTTATCATTCAAACATAGGCAAAGAAATAGTTGGCATAGTCGAAGTGGTTAAAACTGCATTTATAGATCCCACTGATAAAGAAAAAAAATTTGTAGCAGTAAAAGTAAAGTTTAAAAGTAAATTAAAAAAGCCTGTTTCCCTTGAAAATATTAAAAAAAATAGGGATCTATTGAACCTTTCATTAATAAAGCAAAGTAGACTATCTGTTATGCCTATTGATACTAAAAGCTGGAAAATTATTTTGAAGATGGGTAGTATTGCCTAAAAAAAATTCATGCCAAAAAAAAAGAAAACTGCTTCAAAATCTAAGAAGAAAAAAAATAAAAAAAATTTTACAAAAAAAATAGAAAAAAATTCTGTTAAAGAATTAGTTTATAAAACTAAGAAAGACTGGACTAATAAGGCCACAGTAAATAAATCTCAATATGAAAAAAAATATAAGGAATCGCTTTCAGACAATGATGGTTTTTGGAGAAAGGAAGGTAAGAGAATTACTTGGATAAAACCTTATTCAAAAATTAAAGATGTAAAATATAGTAAAAGTGATGTTAGAATTAAATGGTACTATGACGGAACATTAAACGCATCTGCAAACTGTATAGATAGACACTTAAAAAAAAATAAAGATAAAACTGCAATTATTTGGGTTGGTGATGATCCAAAAGTTCAAAAAAAAATTACATATAAAGAACTTCACAGAGAAGTATCAAAAGCTGCAAACGGACTTAAAGAAATTGGTGTTAAAAAAGGAGATAGGGTTACAATTTATTTAACCATGGTGCCTGAACTAGCCTACACCATGTTAGCATGTGCTAGAATTGGTGCAATACACTCCATAATTTTTGGCGGTTTTTCTGCTGACAGTATCGCTGGAAGAATTAACGATTGTAAATCTGAATATGTAATTACTGCGGATGAAGGATTAAGAGGTGGCAAAATAATTCACTTAAAATCAATAATGGATGAAGCTTTAGTTCATTGTCCAAAAGTTAAAAAATGTTTAGTAGTTCAAAGGACTGGCAATAGAATTAATTGGGATCCAAGTAGAGATATTTGGTATCACGAATTAACAAAAAATGTTTCTTCTAAATGTGATCCTGAAGAAATGAATGCGGAAGATCCTTTATTTATTCTCTATACTTCAGGATCAACAGGAAAACCTAAAGGAGTTTTGCATACAACGGGTGGGTATATGGTTTATGCATCAATGACCCATCAGTATATTTTTAATTATAAACCAAAAGACATTTATTGGTGTACTGCAGACATCGGATGGATCACTGGTCATAGTTATATAGTTTATGGACCCTTAGCAAATGGTGCTACAACAATAATGTTTGAAGGTATTCCAACTTACCCTGACTCATCAAGATGGTGGCAAATTATTGATAAATACAAGGTAAATATTTTTTATACAGCACCTACAGCAATTAGATCTTTAATGAGAGAAGGAGATAAGTTGGTTAAAAAAACATCAAGAAAAACATTAAAATTGCTTGGAACTGTTGGAGAGCCCATTAATCCAGAAGCTTGGCAATGGTATTATAAAGTGGTTGGAGACTCAAGATGTCCTATAGTTGATACATGGTGGCAAACAGAAACAGGGGGAATACTTATCAGTCCTCAAACTGGTGCTATAAATTTAAAACCAGGATCGGCAACGAAACCTTTTTATGGAGTAAGACCTGTCGTAGTTGATAAAGATGGAAAAGTTTTAAAAGGTGAGGCAGAAGGAAGACTTTGCATAGCCCAATCTTGGCCGGGACAAATGAGAACGGTTTATGGTGATCATCAAAGATTTATAGACACTTATTTTTCTCAATTTGATGGAAAATATTTTACAGGAGACGGATGTAGGAGAGACAAAGATGGATATTATTGGATTACAGGAAGAGTTGATGATGTAATCATAGTATCAGGACACAATTTAGGAACTGCAGAAATTGAAAGTGCATTTGTAGCTCATCCAAAAGTTGCTGAAGCAGCTGTGGTTGGATTCCCCCATGATATAAAAGGAAATGGTTTGTATTGTTATGTTACTTTAAATGCTGGCGAAGAAGGTACCCTAGATTTAGAAAGAGATTTAAAACTTTGGGTTAGAAAACAAATTGGTCCACTTGCAACACCAGATTTAATTCAATTTGCACCAGGTCTTCCAAAAACTAGATCTGGAAAAATAATGAGAAGAATTTTAAGAAAAATTGCAGCAAATGAACATGACCAATTAGGTGACACCACAACTCTTGCAGATCCAAGTGTTGTTCAAAGTTTAGTTGATAATAGAAAAAATATTAAAAATTAATTAAATCAGAAAATTCTTTTTTAATATTATCCCATTTTAATATAACAGAATTAAGAACAATTTTTCTATCTAGTGTTTTTAACTCATCTGCTATGGGGGCCCATTCATATAAAGCTAAAGCACTATTATTAAATGGAAGATCTGTATGATGTTTTTCCCAATTAATTTTATTTAATCTTTCTTGAAATTGTTTTTTTGTTTTTTCAATAACTTCATTTGGCATTTCATTTTTTTGTTCATCTGAAATAATTTCTAAAAAGATTTCTTTTGCTTTTTCGGTATCATTTTTGTTATGAAAATTTTTAAGATAAGAAATTGCATAGAGTGAAAAATCTTGAAGAGCTACTGCATAAATATTCCACTTTGCTTTATTAATAGATCCTAAAAAAATTTCATCTTCAAACATTAGAATGTACTTTGCTCCCATTCTTGTTTTTAAATAACCAAAAAGAGTAACCTGTGCGACCCAAGCAGATTTTTTTTGAATAAAATCTTTAACATCAGAATAATTTTCGATTTTTTTAGTTTTTTTAAAGTACTTTAGAATTGGTTTAAAATATTCAATTAGGTACTCTAGCTTTAGATCTTTTAACTTTAATTTGTATTTAAGTGCCATATTTTCATCAGTTTTCAACTAAAACACTACTATTTACCATTTTAACTCTTCCATTCTGAATACAAATGAGTATGGTTTTATCTTTAACCTATAGGGAGGATTAAAATAATGTCAAACAAAGAAAAACACTGGGAAAAAACCAAAGGTCTGATGATTACGACTTTGATTATTTGGTTTATTTTCTCAATTGTTATCTTCATGTTTGGTGAAAGTCTAAATAGCGGGAGCTTTTTGGGTTATCCATTAGCGTATTATATGTGTGCTCAAGGCTCTATCGTCGTTTTTGTTGTCTTAATTTTTTGGTTTGCAAACCGACAAGAAAAAATAGACGAAGAATTTGGCTTCGCCGAAAGGGGGGATGACTAATGGCAGAAAAATTTATAAATCAAAAAGGATTTATAGACAATCTACCTAAAATCTACGGTACCTACACGGGTGGTTTTCTTGCATTCATCATTTTGATGGCGATTGCAGAACAAGCCGGTATGACCGCAAAGACAATAGGTATATTGTTTGTTGCCTTTACAGTTTGCATCTATGCTTTAATTGGGTGGTTATCTAGAACCGTTCAAGTTGATGCTTACTATGTAGCTGGAAGACAAGTGCCAACTGTATTCAACGGAATGGCTACTGCAGCTGACTGGATGTCAGGTGCATCATTCGTTGCAATGGCAGGTGGTATTTACTTTGGTGGTTACACTTACATGGCATTCCTAGTCGGATGGACTGGTGGATACGTGCTAGTGTCATCATTGCTAGCTCCATATTTAAGAAAATTTGGTTGTTATACAGTGCCAGATTTCATTGGAACAAGATACGGCGGAACCGCAGCGCGTTTCTGGGCAGTAGTTGTTCTAGTGTTAGCTTCTTTCACTTATGTGACAGCACAGATTAATGCAACTGGAACAATTGCATCTAGAGCGCTTGGAATTCCATTTGAATTAGGAGTTTGGATTGGATTAGTAAGTATCTTACTATGTTCAATGTTAGGTGGTATGAGAGCGGTTACTTGGACACAAGTTGCCCAATACATCGTATTAATTATCGCATATCTAATTCCTGTATTCTGGATCAGTAACAAGAATGGCTTTGGATTCTTTCCACATTTAATGTTGGCAGATGAGGTTAACAGATTAGCTGACCTAGAGGCTCAGTTTGGTTTAGTTAAAAATGCTGCTGCTGATATTACAGCTGCTGGAGTTCCGGGTGGATTAGCATCAATATCAAACCCGCATTCAGGTGTGCCGGCAGGTGGAATGGCTGCTTGGAGTTTTATATCATTAGCAATTTGTATGATGGTGGGAACTGCTTCTTTACCACACATTCTAATGAGATACTTCACAACGCCTAGCGTTAAAGCTGCAAGAAAATCAGTGGCATGGTCACTATTCTTTATTGCATTGCTTTACACTTCAGCACCAATGCTTGCAACATTATCTAAGATTTCATTATTAGACCCTAACTTACCAACAGGTCTAATTGGAAAACCTATTGCAGAAGTAATGCAAATAGAATGGGTTAACGCTTGGATTAATGTGAAACAAGCCTTCATTGCAGACTTTAACGGAGATGGAGTTCTTCAGTTAAATGAATGGTTCATGAGAGGTGACGTTGTAGTTCTTGCAACTCCAGAAGTTGCTGGATTACCATACGTAATCTCTGGACTAGTTGCTGCAGGAGGTATGGCTGCCGCGATGTCAACAGCTGATGGTCTAATTCTTGCAATCGCAAATGCTTTATCACACGATATTTATTACAAAATCGTTGATCCAAAAGCAGATGTAAGAAAAAGATTATTAGTAGCAAGATCACTACTAGTAGTAATAGGTGCCGCTGGAGCTTACATTGCATCAATGAGAATTACTTCAATTCTTGGTGCAGTTGCTTGGGCGTTCGACTTTGCTATGTCTGGATTGTTCTTCCCACTTGTTCTTGGTGTATGGTGGAAGAGAGCAACTAGAGAAGGTGCAATCGCTGGTATGATTCTAGGTCTTGGATCTGGTACAGCATATCTAATCTATGTTGGTCCAAAATTTATGGCTCAAACGCCTTGGTTAGGTATTGACCATTTAAGATTTGGTATCATCGGTGCATCAGTAAGTTTAATCGCAATGGTTGTTGTGAGTTTAATGACTCCAGAACCTGACAAAGCAACGCAGAAAATGGTTGATGAAGTTAGGATACCTAGCGGTAAAACTATACTAAGTGGTACTCACTAAATAAAAACTTTTCTTGGAGGGCGAAACTTCGCCCTCCTTCAACTTTAAAAATATGCCCATTTACATTTTAGTAATCGACTACATTTTAGGGATTATAATGTGGACCTTAATTGGTCGAACAGCTATGAATATATTTCAGCGAGAAGATTCCGAATTCTTCTTTATGAAGGTTTTTGTAAAGTTTACAAATCCAATAATTAAATGTTTTAAATTCATCACCCCAAGCTTTATTGCACATCCCA
>Ga0208880_1000193_pt1 | contig 12834 bp, 14 predicted proteins | sample Knorr_S23_td_Sur_FD_185606 | JGI IMG/M metagenome (GOLD analysis project Ga0208880, IMG submission 185606) | Marine microbial communities from Southern Atlantic Ocean transect - Knorr_S23_td_SurfaceB_ad_5m_LV_B (SPAdes) (version 2) | ecosystem: Environmental > Aquatic > Marine > Oceanic | place...
CCCCTGCAGCAGACAAACCTGATTTATCAAAAGCTAAAGCTTTTTTAATCCCAAAAGGATTAGGAATAAATTTTAAACCAGGAACTTGGCATTTTCCTCTTATTTCAACAGAGAATATGAATTTTTTAGTTGTCGATCGAAAAGGTCAAGGTGAAAATCTTGTAATCAAAGATTTAAAATCTGAAAACATTTACATCAATTATTAAAAAAAAATCCGCCGTTAAAAAACGGCGGATTTTCTAAACTTGTTAGTTTATTTTTTTGAACTTGCTAAGTGTATGATAGCACCTAATGCCGCTCCAATAATCCAAGCGTAACCGCCTAAACTTTGAAGTGCTGGATGCCATACTGTCATAACTGAGAATACACCTGCTATAATCCAAGCAATGAATGCTTTGGTATTCCAACCATCGTTGTAATAATACTTACCTCGACTCTTGTCAGAATATAAGTCACTTGGACTTAATTTAGCATTTTTAATGATGTAAAAGTCAGCAATCATGATTCCGTAAACAGGTGCAAGTACTGCTCCTAAAGTATTTACAAATGGAAACATTCCTATGTTACTGATTACAGAAACCCAGAAAGCTCCAATTATGAATCCGACGATTGCAGTTATCAAACCACCAGTCCTAAAATCAATTTTACTAGGAACTAAGTTTGATAAGTCGTATGCCGGTGGCACAAAGTTAGCAACTAAGTTAATACCAATTGTTGCAGCAAAGAATGCAAACGCTGCAATAACGGTTAAACCTAAATTTCCAACTCGCTCAACTATCTCTGTTGGATTAGTTAATGTTTCACCAAACACCGCAACTGTACCCGCTGTAGTCATTAAAGCAATAAATGAGAATAAAACAATATTGCCTGGTAATCCCCAAAGGTTTCCTTTTTTCATTTCTTTTTCGTTCTTAACGAAACGAGAAAAGTCACCAAAGTTAATTACAACTGCAGCAAAGTAAGCTACCATAGTACCAAAGACTGCTAAGAAAGCAGCTATTGGTCCACCACTATACGTACCTACTCCTTTAAAGATATTACCAACTTCAGACAAAAGTCCACCACCTGCTTTAGCCCAAATCATAATCATCAATAAAATCATGATGACATAAACTGCTGGACCCGCAAAGTTTAAGAATCTTCTGATTAGGTCAATACCATTCCAGAATAAATAGACTTGGAAACCAGCAACAAAAATAAATGAAACCCAATCGATCCCATTCATTCCTAAAAATGTTCCTGAGCCTCCGTCAGAACCAGTTATTCCCTTCAAAAGTAAAGCAACCGCTGTTGATGCAAAATATGTTTGTGCACCATACCAGAACATTGCTACGATACCTCTGACCATTGCAGGAAAGTTAGCACCATAAACACCCATACTCACTCGAGCAAATACGGGGTAAGGTATTCCATACTTAACACTTGGACTACCTGATAAGTTAACTAACCACATTATAAAAAATCCTGCTAAGATTAGGGCTAAAAATACTACCCATCCATTTAAACCATAAGTTAAAAATAGAGAGGCAGCTAACGTATATCCAAATAAACTTTGAACATCGTTCGCCCACACGTTAAAGATTTCAAACCAGCCCCATTTTTTATCTTTCGACGGAGTTGGTGCGAGATCTTTGTTATATAGCTTTCTTGAATTAGCCATATTCCCTCCTTTGTTGTTGATGCAGAGCTTAACTATTTTGCTGAGCACAGCAACGATATAACTGCTTAATGGTAAATATGCATTGGTATTGAAGGATAATAAAACTTAAAATGGATACCTAAATTCTATTTTTAAGTTCGTCTAATTGTTTTTTAAGATTTTCGACCTCTTCAGAAAGCTGTTCATTATTTCCTGTCTTTTTTTCTGCTGAGTTGTTAGTTGGTTTATTACTAGTATTCGAACCTTTGTTGTACATGTTAGTGAGATCGAAAGGATTAAATTTCATCATTTTAGAAAAACCTTCAGTAAACATATCGTTTGCATTCGCAAAATTATGCATATGATTTAAATATCCAAACATGTCATTAGATTTATTATTTTCATAATACAAAATAATTTGTTTTAAAAATTCCACCGGCACAAGATTAACACCGGACGTTTCTTTATCGAGAATTATTTGTGTTAGAATTGCTGAGGTAATATCTTTTTTATTGTCAGCATCAATAATTTTAAAATTTTTATTTTCTTTAATTAAATTAACAATATCGTCTTGAGTAATGTATGAACTTGTTTCTTTATTATAGAGACGACGGTTTGAATATTTTTTTATTTCAATCATTTTATTTCTCAACAACGTATTGACCAGGTGCTTTATAGATTTCTTTAAATTTATTTTGTGAAATTAATTTGGTATCCAATATTCTGCCTGAGTGTTCCGCTAACCATTCCATCCATAACGGCCACCATGATCCTTCTTTTTTATCGGCATCGTTTAACCACTCATCAGCAGATTTAGATAATTCAGTTTTATTATTTTCAAAATAATATTGTTTACCTGGTTTGGCGCCTTTGCCTTGAATGATACCCGCAATATGTCCTGAGTTTGCTAATACGAATTTGCTTTTGTTAGAATAACTCTTCAATCCTACATAAACACTTTTCCAAGGAGCAATATGATCCTCTGTGGTTGCGACATGAAACATTGGCGTATCAACTTTGCTTAAATCTAATTTCTCGCCCTTAAAAATATACTCGCTCTTCACTATCTTATTATGTAAATAACAAGATCTTAAGTAGTCACTATGAAGCTTTTCCGGAATTCTAGTTGAGTCTGAATTCCAATAAAGCATGTCAAAAGCAGTTGGCTTTTGTCCAAGTAAATAATTATTCGTAACATAATTCCAATACAAATCTCCAGGTCTTAAAAAATTAAATGTGGCAGCCATATCTTTTCCGTCAAAATAACCTTGTCCCTTCATCCTGTTTTCGATTGATTGAATCTGTTCGTCTGAAATAAAAATTCCTAAATCGCCTGGTTCCTCAAAGTTAATTAAACTAGCAAAAAAAGTTGCTGAATTGACTTTAATATCAAAGTTTTTATTTTTTAAATGTGCTAGGGTCATCGATGTCAGAGTTCCACCCACGCAATAAGCTGAAAGATTGACTGCTTTAGCATTGCTTTCTTGCGCAGCAACTTCGATTGCTTTTAAAACACCGTCCTCAATGTACTCCTCAAAACCAAAAGCGCGACTATCTGATTTTGGATTTTTCCATGAAATCAGAAAGACATTTTGATTTTGTTCTAAAAGATAATTTATCATTGATTTTTTTTCATTAAGATCCATGATGTAAAATTTATTAATAAATGGTGGAACAATAACCATTGGTACTTCGTACTGTTTTTCCGTTTTATGGTTATAGTGAATTAATTCAAAAACCTCGTTTTTAAATATAACTTTGCCTGCGGTTGTGGCTAAATTCTTTCCTACCTCAAATTCACCAAAATCTGTTTGAGAAATAAACAATTTGTTTGGGTGTTTTAAATAATCATCTCTAAAATTATTGTAACCTCTAACTAAATTCATCCCTCCTTCTTTAATAGTAGTTGAAAGGACCTCAGGATTTGAAAAGACAAAATTGGTTGGTGAAAATGCCATGTTAAGCTGCCTGATATAAAATTTCATTAGGGCTTTTTGTTTTTCATCGATGAATTCCACTGAATTCAGTAAGTTTTCCAACATGTTGGCGGTTATTAAATAAAATTGTTTAATAAAATCAAAAAATAGATTTTCGGTCCATTCTGGTTGGGCAAACCTTTTATCTGCTTTTTCAGGAACTATGACTGGGTCAGCTTTTTGGTTAGATAACCTTGCTAAATAATAGAAATTTAGTTGTGCAATCTGCTTTTGCCATAAATTAACATTCTCAAAGTAAATTTTTGGGTTTTTTTGAAGAGCTTCAGTAAACTTATTCAAACTCTGCATAATTTTATTAGCTGTTGGATTCACCAAATCCATCCAGTCTTTAACTGAAAACTGATCTAAATTATTTGATTTTTCATCACTGGGTGATTTGCCATTTGAACTAAAACTCTGATTATTAAAGAAGTTATTATAAATTTTAAGGTTATTTTGCATAACCTCCTCAAAACCTGGAAATGCTATATTTGCAAAACCTTGGTTTTCCTCATTTTTTGAGGTTTTTTTGCCTTTTTTTGGTATTTTTTTACTTTTTTTCTTATTGCTGTCTATTGGTTCTTTCATTTTGCCCACTATATACATCATAAATCAAAATAATTATATTGCAATAATGAATAAAATGTCGCACTGCATGATAATTGTTAAAAATACCTTATTTTTTGCCTATTTTATTACTAAATTTACTATTGACATATTGTGCATTGCAACATATATATATTGCATTAATAAATAAGGAGATAATTATGATTAATACAAACTATAACCCTTTTGAGATGTTTGATTTTGAAAAAATCTTAACTGCAGCGAAGTTACCAAACGTAGATGTTAACTCTGATGCTGTTATTTCTTCTCAGAAGAAAACTATGGAAGCTGTTGCAGCTGCGTCACAAGCTGTATTCGTAGGTATCAATGCGTTTGCAAAGAAACAAGTTGAGATCTTAAACGATGCAGTAAACAACACAAAAGTTGCTACATCTGAAATAGCTAAAGGTAATACTCAACAATCTGCTGCTAAATCAATTGAACTAGTTAAAGAAGCAATTGAATCTGCACAGTCAAATGTTGCTGAATTATCAAAAATTAACGAAAAAACTGCTAAAGAAGCATTTGAAATTATCAATGCAAGATTTTTAGACAGTTTAACTGAACTTAAAAACGTTATTGCAGAGCAAACTGAAAAGAAAGCTCAAGCTAAAAACTAATTAAGTAAATTAACTTCAAAGACCAGGTCTCATACTTTCCCCTGAAAACTGGTCTTGAAGTTAAAATTTTTGGGGAGTAAAATAAACCATTATGACGAAACTGGCACTAGTTACCGGAGGTACCCGTGGTATCGGGGCTGCGATAGCAGTGAAACTTAAGGCTGATGGCTATAATGTCATTTCAACTTATATTGGTCACCCTGAAAACGCTGAAAAATTTTCTAAAGAAACAGGTATTAAAGTTTATAAATTTGATGTGGCTTATTTTGAAAGCTGTCAAAAAGGAATATCTGAAATTGAACAATCGGAAGGTAAGAGCATTGATATATTAATAAACAATGCTGGAATTACAAAAGATCGATTTTTACACAAAATGTCCGCTGATGAATGGAATGCTGTTATCAATACAAATCTTAACTCAGCCTTTAATACGACAAGAAACGTAATAGAAAAAATGAGAAATAACAAGTTTGGTAGAATTATTAGTATTTCATCAATTAATGGTATTAAAGGACAAATTGGTCAAGCAAATTACTCTGCTGCCAAAGCGGGTTTAATTGGTTTTACAAAGGCAATTGCACAAGAAAATGCTAACAAAGGTGTTACTGCAAATATTATTGCACCAGGTTATGTGGGTACAGACATGGTTAAAAAAATTGACCCAAATATTTTAAAAACAATCGTTGCACAAATTCCAGTCGGTCGATTAGCTGAACCAAGCGAAATAGCTGCTTTGGCTAGTTACTTAGCAAGTGATCAAGCTGGCTTTATCACTGGCGCTACATTCTCGATCAATGGTGGTCAATACATGCAATAAATTTAATTTTTAATAAATTTAAACTCGGAGGAAAAATAAGATGGATAAGAAAAAAGAAATAGTAATAACAAGTGCATTTAGAACAGCAATTGGATCTTTTGGGGGTGCTTTATCTTCATTATCAGCGGCTCAATTAGGTTCTGAAGTAATCAAAAAATGTGTTGAACATTCAGAATTAAAAAATACGGATGTTGATACGGTTTATATGGGACAAGTTTTACAAGCTGGCACAGGCCAAAATCCAGCGAGACAAGCTGCTAAATTTGCCGGCTTACCAAATGAAACTGTTTCTACAACGATCAATCAATTATGTGGCTCGGGTTTAGCGTGTGTTGGTTATGGTTACAATTCAATTTTAGTTGGTGATGCTAATATTGTTGTTGCAGGCGGACAGGAAAGCATGAGTAATGCTCCTCACGTTGTAAATTTAAGAAATGGTGTGAAAATGGGTCCAACAACACTAACGGACTCTATGGTCCTTGATGGTTTAACAGACGTTTATAATCAGTACCACATGGGTATGACAGCGGAAAACATTGCTGAGAAATATCAAATTAAAAGAGAAGACCAAGACAACTTTGCAGCTAACTCACAAAGAAAAGCAATTGAAGCAATAAAAAATGGTGCTTTCAAAAGTCAGATCGTGCCAGTTAAAGTTAAAGTTAAAAAAGAAGAAAAAGTAATTGATACTGACGAATATCCTAAAGCAGGTGTTACCGTAGAAAAATTATCGACTTTAAGACCAGCATTTAAAAAAGATGGTTCAGTAACAGCTGGAAACGCTTCAGGAATTAATGATGGTGCGGCTGCAGTAGTTTTAATGACTGCGGAAGAAGCTAAAAAAAGAGATTTATCACCTTTAGCTAAAATTGTTTCATGGGCTGTGTGTGGTGTTGACCCCGCTATAATGGGAACAGGACCAATTCCAGCTTCTAAACTTGCTCTAAAAAAAGCAGGCTGGGGCGAAGATCAATTAAATTTAGTTGAAGCGAATGAAGCTTTCGCAGCTCAGGCCATTTCTGTAAATAAAGAATTAGGTTTTACAGCTGATATTGTAAACGTAAACGGTGGTGCCATAGCATTAGGACACCCCATCGGTGCTTCGGGCGCCAGAGTATTAGTAACCCTACTGCACGAAATGCAAAAAAGAAAAGCTAAAAAAGGTTTAGCGACCCTATGTATTGGTGGCGGTATGGGCGTTGCTATGTGTGTTGAAAGAAATTTCTTAGACCAAAAATAATTGCAAAACTTTAAAAATATAAAAATTAATACTGATCAAAACCTTGGCATTCTAACTCTGGATAGGAAGGATGCCAAGAATTCACTCGACATAGAAACCTCAAAAGAAATTTATGAAGGTTTAAAAAAACTTGAAAGAGAAAAACATATTAGAGCAATTGTTATCCAGGGTAATGAAAAATTATTTTCACCCGGAGCCGATATTAAAGAATTAGGTAGTTTAGAGGAGAGCAGCGCAAAACAGAAAGGTTTGTTCAACTACTTCGATAAAATTAAAGAAATTTCTATTCCAGTCATTGCTTCTGTAGAAGGTTATGCTTTAGGTGGTGGAATGGAATTGGCATTAATATGTGACTTTATTATTGCTTCTAAAAAAGCATCTTTTGGTCAACCAGAAATTAATTTAGGTTTAATACCTGGCATTGGTGGCACACAGAGGTTAAAGCACTATGTTGGAAAATTTAACGCAAACTTTTTATGTATGAGCGGCGAAATGATCACTGCAGCAAAAGCTTATGAGTTAGGTATTGTCAGTTTAATAATTGAGAGTAACAACTATCAAGTTGATGCTATTCAATTCATGAAAAAAATTGCTGCTAAACCAAAATCTAGTTTAATTGAAATTAAAAAACTAATTAATCTTTCGAATAGTTTAACTCAAGATTTAGCTGAAGAGCGTAAGAGTTTCTATAAATTACTTAGTTCTGATAACAAAAAAATCGGCATTGAGAGTTTTCTAAAAAAACAAAAACCTAATTGGAAAGATTAATCCATACTTTTCCTCAAAATTTTGCTAATATTTCCCATGCGTTTTTTATCATTGCGAGGACTGGTTGGTGCTTTTTTTGGTTACTACATTATCAGAAAAATTCAAATTTATAATCAAGTAGATATTTCTGAAGACGGCTTCGGTCTTTATGGTGCGGTATATTACGGTGCCTTCTTGGGTTACGTCATTGCACATAAATATTTTAAAATGGATAAAAAATTATAAAAAAACTTGCAAAAAAAATATTTTAGGTTTATTTTCCCCACCATGGCAAAAAAATACAGAAGAAACTGGCTTGAGAGAAAATTGGATGAGTACAATCACACAATGGAACTTATCCGAACAGTTGTACCTTTTATAATTTTAGTCCTACAAATCTACATAATCACAAAAGTTATTTAATATACTCACTAACTTGATGTACAATTAGTGCATTAAAACTATGAAACTTTTACGATATGGAGACCTAGGCAAGGAAAAAGTAGGTGCGCTGGATCAAAATAATGAAATTAGGGATTTATCTAATTTCATAAGTGATCTAGATCCAAAAAATATAAATTTTGATAACCTTGAAAAATTAAACAAGGTAGACCTACAAGCTCAAAAACTAGTTTCCAAAACTACACGAATTGGCTCCTGCATAAACAAACCTGGAAAATTTTTAGCTGTGGGTTTGAACTTCTCTGATCATGCAAAGGAAACAGGTTCAGCTTTACCTAAAGAACCAATGATTTTTTCTAAAGCAACGAGTTGTTTAAATGGACCTTATGATGACATCATTATCCCAAAAAATTCCACGCATCTTGATTGGGAGGTGGAAATTGCTTTTGTCGTTGGTAAAGAAGCAAAATATGTTGATCTGAAAGATGCTGAAAAATATATTTTTGGTTACTGTTTAGTCGATGATGTTAGTGAACGTGATTGGCAAAAAAATCATAGTGGGCAATTTGTTAAAGGTAAATCGGCTGACACTTTTGGACCCGTTGGCCCCTATTTAGTTACGAAAGATGAAATTAAAGATGTCAATAAATTAAACATGTTTACAGATGTTAATGGTAAGAGAATGCAAACTGGAAATACTGATAAAATGATATTTAATATGAACCATATATTATCTTACTTGAGCCAGTTTATGTCCTTACAACCTGGAGATATCATCACTACAGGCACACCACCAGGAGTGGCTTTGGGCATGAAAAATCCTCAATACTTAAAACCTGGAGATGAAATTAAGTTAGGCATAGATCAATTGGGAGAGCAAGTTCATAAACTCAAAGCGTATAACAGTTAATGTGCGGAAGATACGTCATCACTAAACCAGTTACTAAAACTACTGATCTAGTTAAAACTAATATCAAAGTTGAAAATTTAGATAATTATAACGCTCATCCAGGTCAAACATTGCCAATCATCAAAGCGTATACTAACGGCAGAGCTTTAGAGTCGTTAGAATGGGGTTTAAAACCTGACTGGGCGAAAAACAAAAAAGATTTTAGACCCTTAATCAATGCAAGACTAGAAACACTTATGGAAAAATTATCTTTTAAAAATTTAATCAAAACCTCTAAATGCATCGTGATTGCCGATGGTTATTATGAATGGAAAAAAGAGGGTACCTCAAAGTCTCCCTACTATTTTACTAGAGAAGATAAAGATTTAATGTTTTTTGCTGGTATTTATGAAAAAAATCAATTTTGCATTATTACTAAAGAAGCTCAGGACAATGTTAAAGAAGTTCATAACCGTGAGCCTGTAATTATCAATCAGAGTCAACTCATTAATTATTTAAACGTAAAGAAAGATGGTTATGAATTATTGCAAAGCCTAAAGCCGCCTAAATTAAATTATCATCCAATTAGTAAAGATGTAAATAACCCGACTAATAATGATCCAGTGCTTATTAATAAAGTTTAGTCTGTGATGATGGTTAAGTGCCCCATTTTCCTGTTAGGTTTGGCTTCTTTTTTTAAATAATCGAAAAAAAACTCATTTGTATTCAATTTTTTATTTTTATATTTAAGAATCTCTGAGCCCAGAATATTAATCATTTTAGCATTGTGTATTTTTTTTAGTGGAACAAATTCTAAATCACATACGGCACGAACATGATTTTCAAATTGGCTAACATTATGAGTATTAATTGTTAGGTGACCAGAATTATGTACTCGAGGAGCAATTTCATTAATATAAAGGTTATCTTGATTATCAATAAAAAACTCTACGCACATGGTGCCAATATACTCTAATTCCTCAGTTAATTTTTGAGCCGCCGTAGTGGCAGTGGTCTTAATTGTTTGGGACACTGAACTTGGAATAATTGACTCTGATAAAATTTGATTATTGTGTGTATTTTCAATGGGTTCATAAATTGAAGTTTGATTTGATTTATATCTAGTAATAACTATGGAAATTTCTTTTTTAAGTTTGATTTTTTTTTCTAAAATATATTCATTTTGAAAATTAATGTTAATATTTTTAATATCTGGGATTGAATTGATGACAAACTGTCCTTTGCCGTCATAGCCCATTCTTGTTGTTTTCAATATACCTGGTAATAACGCCGAGCCTTTGTTTAAATCTTCTAAGCTTTGAACAAACTTGTAGTCCACTGTTTTTAAACCCAACTTATTAATAAATTGTTTCTCTGATAAACGATTTTGAACAATTTGATTAATTCTAGGATTAGGATTGACCTCACATAATTTCGATAGATGATTTAAGGTTTCAAACGGTATATTTTCAAATTCATAGGTTATAAAATCTACTTGATTAGCAAAATCAGTAAGTGACTTTTCTGCTTCATAATTAGCATAAATAAAATTGTCTGCAAAATGTTGTGCTGGAGAATTTTTATCATCTGCAAATACTGTCGTTTGTACAGAAATTTTTTTAGCGGCTTGACATAGCATGCTTGCTAATTGCCCACCTCCTACTATGCCTAGTTTAACCATTAGGGTTTTAATTTGACAGATTTAGTTTGCTGACTTCTCCATTGCTTAAGGTTCTTTGCAACTTTTTTGTCTTTTAGAGCAATTATCGCGGCTGCTAATAACCCTGCATTCATCGCTCCACTTTCCCCGATAGCCAAAGATCCAACGGGAATCCCTTTTGGCATTTGGACAATAGACAAAAGTGAGTCTAAACCTTTTAATTTTTTAGATTCGATTGGCACTCCTAAAACTGGCAGCGTGGTTAATGAAGCTACCATCCCAGGCAAATGAGCTGATCCTCCTGCCCCAGCAATAACGACTTCATATTTTTTATCGGCTGTTTTAGCAAATCTAAATAATCGATCAGGAGTTCGATGTGCAGAGACAATTAGGGTATCAAAGTTAATTTTTAAAATTTTTAAAATTTTCGTTGCATGACGTAAAGTTGGGTAGTCTGATTGACTGCCCATAATCACTGCTACTCTTTTGATTTTCATAAATCTCTTTTGGGAATATTTCAAAAATTGAAAAATAAAGCAATGACTTAATAACCACCTCCTAAATTTTAATTTAAGAGGTGGTGAGGTTTTGCTAAGATTTTAATAATTCTAAAGCTTCTTGTAAAAGTTGCTCAGAAGTTTGATGATCGCCCGACTTATGTAAAGACTCAGCTTCATCTCTTAACGTTTCAACCTCTATTTTTTTATCTTCTGCTAAATTAGAAGTTGCTAGTTTTTCATTCACTTGTGCTATTAGCATTGGACATTGTCCCGCAAATGCTAAAGTGGGTGAAAGAAACAAAACCAAAAACACAATCAATGATTTAATGTTTTTCATATTTGCTCCTTGTAATAAGCGACAAGTAGTATTGGATTGTGTTCTAAATATGTAGCAACTTAAAATTGAACCTTCAGATTTATTGGTTATTGGTGATTGCTTCGACCAGGTTGCTGGTACTTTGTGCTCCAGATATGTAAGCTTTGTTGTTTATCTCAAAAAAAGGAACACCGTTAACCCCCATTGACCTAGCTATCTGATCAGATTTTTTTATTTCAGCAATCAAATTGGAGTGTTGATTATCTTGAAATAGTTTTGGATCAAAGTCAAAGTAGTTATTAGCAATCGCGGTTAAAATCTCCTCATCACCAATATCTTGCCCGAGTGTAAAATAGCTATTAAAAATAGCAGTTAAAACTTCTGAAGTTTTTTGAAACTGTTGTGCGTATAAAATTAAAAAATGAGATTTAAGAGTATTGGGTGTTTGTTTAACTATATCAAAATTAATTTTTAGATTTTCGCTTTTTGCCTGCGCAACCATATTATCATACATGGGTTTCGCATTATTAAATCCTCCAAATTTAATATCTAAATATTGGCTTCTAGGCATTCCACTTAATGGCATGTCAGGATTGAGCTGAAAGGGGCAATGAACTATTTCGAAACTGATATTTTTAAATTGATCAAGGGCATTTTGCAGTCGCTTGTGACCAATATAGCACCAGCCACAGATGGTATCGGAGTATACTTTTATTTTCATATTTAGATATTATATAGTGACACAATTAATTCTACCAAGTATTATTAATAATGCTTAATATTACACCGTGCAAAAATAATGTGGGCGCTTACATCGATTGCGATATTAAAATGGCAAGTGCTGAAGAAATTAATCAGATTAAACAAGCTCTTGATAATTTTGGTGTTGTTTTTTTCAGAAATCAAAATTTAGACTCTAAAAGTTATATATCTTTTGCTAAAAATTTTGGCACTTGTGCTGATTACCCAATGCTTAAGGGTTTAGAAGGTTTTCCTGAGATTACAGTTGTTGAAAAAAAACCTGGAGAACAAATTATGTTTGGTGAGGGGTGGCATACCGACTCAACCTATACAAAACAACCGCCTCGTTATACAATGCTCTACTCTATCAAAGTTCCACCACGTGGTCAGGGTAATACACGTTTTGCCAGTCAATATCTAAGTTATGAAACTTTACCGGAAAAGATGAAAAATAAGATCTCAAGTTTAAAAGCTTTATTTAGTGCAGATGGACCGATTTCTAAAACGAGAAATAACCGAACCGCTGAGCGGGGCACCGGTTTAGACCCAAAAAGTTTATCAGCAGAACATCCGATTGTAAGAATAAATCCAAATAATAAAAAAAAATCAATTTATCTTTCACCGGGTCATGTTATTAAAATTTTAGACGTTAAAGACAGTGAAAGTAAAGAATTGTTAGGT
>Ga0208880_1000194_pt1 | contig 12784 bp, 12 predicted proteins | sample Knorr_S23_td_Sur_FD_185606 | JGI IMG/M metagenome (GOLD analysis project Ga0208880, IMG submission 185606) | Marine microbial communities from Southern Atlantic Ocean transect - Knorr_S23_td_SurfaceB_ad_5m_LV_B (SPAdes) (version 2) | ecosystem: Environmental > Aquatic > Marine > Oceanic | place...
AAAATAAATGATCATATTAAGGTTGCAAATGAATTACTTAAAAATGGTAATGCATATAAATGTTATTGCTCTACAGAAGAAATAGAAGAGCAAAAGAAAAGAGCTAGACAAAAAAAACTTCCATATATCTACAATAGAAAGTGGAGAAATATACCAGAAACTAATGCTCCTGAAGGTATAAAACCAGTAATTAGATTTAAAAGTAAAATAGAAGGATCAACAATACTTAAAGATTTGGTTCAAGGTGATGTTGAAATTGAAAATAGTACAATTGAAGATTTTATAATCTTAAGAAATGATGGTTCACCAACATATAATTTATCTGCAACTGTAGATGATCATCAAATGAAAATGACACATATAATTAGAGGAGATGATCATAAAATTAATACATTTAAACAAATGCAAATTTATGAAGCAATGAACTGGGATTTACCAAAGTTTGCACATATACCCCTTATTCATACAATAGAAGGTAAAAAATTATCAAAAAGAGACAATGCATCAACATTAGATGATTATTCTAAAATCGGCATAATGCCTGATGCATTAAGGAATTATTTACTCAGACTAGGTTGGTCTTATCAGGATAAGGAAATATTTACTTTAGATGAGAGTATTAAGTGCTTCAACATAGAAGGTATAGGAAAGTCACCGTCTAAGTTAGATATGAGCAGAATATTATCAATGAATGAGCATTACATTAAAAATATTGATGAAAATGATTTATTCAATCAACTTACTGAATATTGCAAATTATATAAAAGTGAAATTAAATCAGATAAAAAAAATAACATAAAAAAATCTCTAACTTTCTTAAAGAACAAGGCCAAAACATTAGAAGATATATTTAATAATGGTCAATATATTATGATGGATGAAGTAAATTTTAATCAGGATGATATTAAGTTAATTGATGATAAAGCTAGAAAAATAATTTCTGATTTTAATACTAAAATTACTACAGTTGATAAAATTAGCAAAGAAACATTGGAGCCAATAGTAAATGAGCTAATTAAATCAAACGATACAAATTTTAAAGGTGTTGGACAACCTTTAAGAATAGCTTTAACAGGTTCAAAGTTTGGACCAGGAATATATGATATAATTATTTCTCTAGGAAAAGAGGAAGTAACAAAAAGATTAACTAATAAGAAACTTGGTTAATACTGAGGCAGCTTCATCGGAGGATGAAGTTTTTGATCTAATTTTAGTTAAAGTTTCTTCACAATCACTAATTTGTTTTTTCATTAATTCAGGATTTTTTAAAAAATAAACAACTGAATTATAAATCTCTTTAGCATTACACTCTTTTTGTATTAATTCTGGAATTATTTCTTTGTTATTAATAATATTGATGATGTTAGCAAATTTTATTTTTACCAACATTTTTACAATCAAAAAATTAAAAAAATTCATTTTATAGATAATTATAGAGGGAACTTTTGCATTACAAATTTCAAGAGAAATAGTTCCAGATTTTGAAACTGCAAAAATAGAATTATTCAATATTTGTTTTTTTATATTTTCATCAGAAATAACCTCAACATTTTCTAAATTGGTATTTTTAATTTTCGTATTAATTAAATTTTTATTTTCATCCGTAGCATGAAAAACAAAAGTGAAATTATTAAATTTTTTATTCATTAAATTTATAAAATCAATCAAGATTGGTAAAAGTAAATTTACTTCAGATGATCTACTTCCACAAAAAAGAGAAATAATTTTTTTATCACTTGATATAAAGCTAGATAGATCAGTTCTATTTTTTGTTTCTCGTTCTACTAATGGATGACCAACAAAAGTATTTGGTATATTTTCTTTATCAAGATATTTTTTTTCAAAATCAAATAATAATAAAACATGATCTAAAAACTTTTTAAATTTTTTTACTCTACCTTCTCGCCATACCCACACTTGAGGAGCCACATAATGAACTGTCTTGATCTGATTATTTAATTTTTTAACCTTTTCAGCAACTCTTAGTGTAAAATCAGGACTATCTACACTAAACAAAATATCAGGATTAAATTTTATTATCTCTTCTACAGTTTTATTTATTTTATTTTTTATTTTAAAAATATTTAACAAAACACTTGTGAAACCAATATATGTAATTTCTTTAAGATCAAAAATAGATTTTATTCCTAATGAATTTAAATTTGTGCCACCGACACATGAATATTCAATATTAAGATTTTTTTTTTGAAGTTTAGATATGACTTTAGAAGCAAGTTTATCTCCAGAAGGTTCACCGGTTAGTATAAAAATCTTTTTCATATTACAGAGATAAACATCTTATTTTTATTAGCAAAGTTTATACATTTTGTTTTATCTAAAAAAACATGTTGCTTATTTTTAACAACAATTCCTTTCAATCCAGCTGTTTTACATTGTTTTAAAGTCTTTAATCCAATTGTAGGTAGATCTATTCTATGGTCTTGTTTTTTTTTTGGAAGCTTTACTAAAACTCCGTGATTTCTAAATTTTTTGCTTCTACTTTTTTCAAGCATTTTTTTAGTTCCATCTTTTCCTTCAATGAAAACTACCTTTTTATTTCTGACTACAACCCCTTGACTAAAATTATATTGTCTTAAATTATTTAGAATTTTAATTGCTTTATTAATATCCAATTGATCTTGCTTGTTTGGTTTTATCTTTGAAAAATTACCTTTCTTTAAAGTTAGCTCAGGATTAAATGTTAATGAATTTACAGTTTTAATCTTATTTTGAGCTAATATTTTAATAACTTCTTTAAGTATAGCAGCATCTCCAAGTTTTGAGGCATTGATAATTCTAGGAATATAATAAATTCCTTTTAAATCTAATTTCAATTTAGAAAAGTTTGGTCGTTTTACTTTTCCAGCGAATAAAACTTTCTTGCAGTTATTTTCCTTAAGAATGTTTATAATTTTACCAAATTGACCTATTGATACTGGATAAGAATTTTTATCTTTTTTAAAATTCTTTGATCTTGACAAATCAACTATCAAATACTTAATTTTTCTTTTTTTGATAGTTTTTAGAATTTCATTTGGAAAATCACTATCACCAAAAATTAATCCTATCATTTTATGAAAATGGTGTGCAAATAGATCTTTTTTTATCTTTTAATATAAAATCAATTACATTTTTAACTAAAGGATTCTCTTTAAAAGAACCGTTCAATTTAGTTATATTTTCATTGATATATTTAGTAGCAAAAATTTCTTTATAAGCCTCACTTAGTCCTAAAATATCCTTATTTTCATATTTGGCTCTTCTTAACCCTATTAAATTCAATCCATTTAATGAATTTCTATTTCCTGTTGATAATCCATAAGGAATTACGTCATGCAATACACCTGTCATTCCACCTATCATAGCCATTTTTCCAATTCTAGTGAATTGTTGAACAGCTGAGTTGCCACCAATAATAACATTATCCTCAATGATTGCATGACCGCCTAAAGGAACATTATTTGCTATTATTACATTATTTCCAACTTGGCAGTCATGAGCAATATGTGATGAAATCATAAATAAACAGTTATCTCCAATTACTGTTTTACCACCACCGCCTATTGTTCCAGGATTTATTGTTACATATTCTCTGATTTTATTATTATCACCAATTACTAAAGTGGTAGCTTCACCATTGTATTTCAAGTCCTGTGGATTGTTAATTGAAACGAAAGGATAAATAATGTTTCCTTTTCCAATTTTAGCATTTACTGAAATATTAACATGCGATTGAATAATAGTGTTCTCGCCAATTTCCACATTAGGACCAATTACGCAATACGGACCAATCTCAACATTTGATTCTATTTTTGCTTTTGAGTCTATTATTGCAGTTTTATGTATCATTTGTTTTCCTTAATAAATTTTTTTAAATCTTTAGCTGGATATCCCATAACTTTAGAGTTAGCAGGTACATCTTTAACAACTCCTGAACCACCACCTATTTGAACATTGTTTCCTACTTTCAAATGTCCTGATATTCCTGCTTGTCCACCAATCATAACATTGTTTCCTAAAGTAGAACTGCCAGCAAAACCAACTTGTCCTGCAATAATGCAGTTTTCACCTATCTTATTATTATGAGCAATATGAACCTGATTATCTATAAAGGTATTTTTTCCAATTATAGTATTCGATAAAGAACCCCTATCAATTGTTGATCCACAACCAATCTCACAATTATCTTCAATTATAACAATACCAATATGAGGATAACGTATATTTCCATTTTTACTTGGAAAAAAACCAAATCCTTTTTTTCCAATAATACAACCATCTAATATTGAAACATTGTTTTTAATTAATGTATTTCTAATAATAACATTAGACCCTATTGAACAGTTATCACCAACAACTACATTGCTTTCAATAATTGTGTTGTGACCAATTGAACAGTTTGATCCAATTTTAACATTTCTTCCAATTAATATATTTTGTCCATGATTTACAGAATTATTGTAAGAAGTTTTCTCAATATTTAAAACTTGATTATCAAAGTTATCTGTAACTGAATCTGGATAAAACATCTGGGTAATAATGGCTGTTGAGACAAGTACATTATTAACCTCAATCACTTCACAGTTTTTGGGCAATACATCAGATAATTGTTTTGTTGTTATACAACACGAAGCTTTAGTTGTAGATGCTAAAGACTCATATTTTTTTGAATGAAAAAAAGTTATATCTTTACTTGTAGCATTAACTAGATCTCTTACATCTAAGATATTTTTATCAGAGTTTTTTATAAAACTATCAGAACCAATTTTAGTCAAAATTTCTTTAATCTTAATTGGACCTTTGTTTTGAAAAAATGGATTAATCATTAATTGTTTTTTATCAAAAACAATTTTTAAATACTTATCAATAAATATTACTAATTATTTTCTATCAACTATAGTTGCGGTCCATTGAGCGTCAGCCATTTTTTTGCCTTCTACAAAAGCGTCACCTTTATATTTCCACACTCTTCCATGGGACCTAATAGCTTCTATTTTTAACTCCAGCTTACAATTGGGAATTACAGGATTTCTAAATCGAGCCTTTTCTACACCCATTAAAAAAACTAATTTATTTTCATATGTTTTTTTATCTAACCCGTGAGCTGTTAATGCGGCAGCAGCCTGCCCAAAAGACTCTACAATGAGTACTCCAGGCATAACTGGTTGACCTGGAAAATGCCCCTGAACAAAAAAACTATCTTTATTAACGTTCAATATAGCTGTTGCAGAAGTTAACTTTTTTATATCACGCAACTCATCAATTAATAGCATAGGTTCACGATGTGGTAAAAGTTCTATAATTTCTTTTTTACTTAAAACAGTCATTAAATTAATTTAACTTTTTATTTACAATCTCAATTATTTTTTCAGTAATATCTAACTTATTTTTACCCATAACGACATATTTGTTATTTAACAGAATATCAATTGAATTTTTATCTAAATAATCTTGAATTATAGGATTTACTTTTTTAAAAAACTCAGAAATTCTCTCTTTTTTGATTTTCTCAAAATCTTTTTGCACTTGATTCTTAAAAATTTTGAAATCATCGATTTTTTTTTTTAAAATTTCAATTTCTTTTTTAAATTCATCTTTTGTAAGAACATTTTGTTTTTTTTTAATTTCATTTTCTAATTTTTTTATTTCATTTTCTTCATAATTAATTTTTTTAATTTCATTATTTTTTTTAACATCTAAATCAGTATAAATTTTAATACCTAGCTCAGAATTTTTAAGCAATAAATCTAAATCAATATAAGCAACTGAGTTTTGTGCAAAACTATTTTGGCTAAATAAAAATAAAAAAAAAATTATACAAAATAACTTTTTAAAAAAATTCATTAAAAGGTAGTGCCGAGATTAAATCTAAATGTTTCTATTATATCTCCGCTATTTTTTGTTATAGGTTGTGCTAATGAAAAGTTCATAGGTCCAACCACAGTAAGCCAATCAACACCTATACCAATTGAACTTCTAACATCATTATCTTCATCCAACGAAGAGTCATAATCAACACCCCAAACATTTGCAACATCTACAAAAAAAACAAAATCAAAATTTTGAGCATTAGGAAATAATTGTGGTATCGTAGAATTAAAATTTATCGAAGACATAAAATTACCTCCAATAAAATCTTCTCCATCCTTTGGACCAATTTTTCCATTTTCAAAACCTCTTAATCTTCTTGAAGGTATAAATAATCTCTCAGATAATTTAATATTATCGTTAGTTAAAGAATTTGAAGTTTTAAACATTAAACTTGTTGAAGTGATATTGTCTTCAAATAAATTAGTATAAAAATTATATCTATATGTATTTGTCAAAGTATTAGTTTCACTTATGACAGGTAAATCAAGATTGTAAATACTTCTAAAACCTTTTGAGGTTTTAAATTTTTGATTTCTTTTATCATAATCAAAAGACGCGCCTATAAATGTATCTAAATAAGTTCCCGCCTGAGATTTTTGTTTTGCTGAGGCTGTACCATCTGTTTCCATATCCTCATAAAAAGTTGAGGTTTCTACTCCCAAATTTAAATCATTAAAATATTCAAATTCAGTTCCAACAGAAAATCCCGTTTTATTTGTTTTATAACCAAAAGAATCTATTCTGTCAGTTTCTTGACTTTGGATTTTGAAAAAAACAGACTTATCAGAATTTTTATAGTTAGGGTTCTTTACCATTATTTGACCTTTAATAGATTCACTATCTAGAGTTAAATTTGAGTCAAATTTTATTCCTTTTCCTAAATAATTGTTCTCTTTAATTCCAAATGAAATAGTTCCACCTCCTGTGCCAACTCCAGCACCTGCCATAATTTCACCAGTCGCTTTTTCTTCCACTTCTATTTGAATAACTTTAGTATTTAGTTCACTCCCGTCTTTTACGTCAGCTTTAACAGTCCTAAAAATATTCAAACTTTTAATATTGTTTTCTGATTTTTTAGTTAATATTTCATTGTAGATATCGCCTTCTGCTAGGAGAAGATTGTTTCTAATAACATTTTCCCGAGTGATATTATTCCCAAAAATATTGATTTTTTCGACTATAAATTTATCAGTTTCATTAATAGTAAATTCTAAATTAATTTTATCAGACTCAAAACTTTCATTAACTGTGGCATTAATTGACTCAAATTGATCACTCAAGACAATTAAATCTATTTCATCCAAAATATCTCTTACAGAATTTAATGAATAAGGTTCGCCTTCTATTTTGTTGAAAAGTTTTTCTATGCTTGAGAAATTTGATCTATCATAATTATTTGGAAGATTTAAATTTAATTTTCCAAAAAAAAATTTTTTATTAGCATCTATGTTAAAAATTAGTTCGAATTCATCATTTTTAATTAATTTAGCAAAGCTAGAATTAATTTTAACATCGTAGAAACCCCTATTTAAATAGAAATTTTTTAATAATCTCTTATCTAAAGAAATTATATCTTCTTTTAAATATTTTCTTCCAGAAATAAACTTCCAAAATTTATATTCTTCACTCACAATAATATTTTTAAGTTTAGAGCTTTTGTATATTTTGTTACCTATAAATGAAATTTTTTTAAGCTTCGCCTTTTTTCCAATGTCTATATCATAACTAATATTTACTTTGTTATCATCAAGAGTCTCTATAGAAGTTTCAATATTTGAAAAATAATAACCAAGACTCTGTAATTTCTCTAAAATTTTATTTTTATCTTCTGCCAATAAAGTTTGATTGTATGATGATCTAGACTTTAAATTGAGGTCTTTTTTAATTTCCTCTAAAATCTTTTTTGATTTAACGCCATTATAATCAATATTTTGTATTAAGGGGTTTTCTTTTACTACAATCGATAATTTATTGTTTGTTAATTTTAATTCAACATTTTGAAAAAAGTTTGTTTCATATAAATTTTTTAAAATAATGTTAATTTCATTTTCTTTTAAATCATCTCCAATTTTAAAGTTGCTAAACATTAGTATTGTTTCTGTTGGAATTCTATCATTCCCATTTATTTCATAATCTTTTACAATTTCGGATTTTCCTGAAAATATAATAGAAATATTAAATAATAGAGCTAAAAATGTATACCTAGCAAAAAACTTTAACATAAGATCTTATATACTGTTTGGATTTATTTTTAAACGAACATATTTATTTAATTTCAAAATTTGATTTACATTTTTTGGTATAATTTTCTTATATTTTTTAAACTCAATATTATTAATGAATTTAAATAACTTTTTACTTATATCATTAAAGCTAATTTTTTTTTGTAAAAATAATTTAACATATTCATCATTTGCGCTAACAACTATTGTCTCAAATAAAGAGGATCTGTTTGGTAAATTATTTAATATTTTAACAACTGGATATCTTGCAATTTCTAACTTTTTAAAGTTAAGATTGTTTAATTTTTCAAAATCAATTTTTTTAGTTTTTAATTTTTTTTTTTCTTTAGTAAAAATTGTGTTATATATGGGTATTTCCATGCTTGTTTGATGTGCAACTATTTTGATCATACCAGAATTAAATTTTATCAAAGCATGAACATATGATTTTGGGTGAGTGATTATTTTTATTTTTTCATAAGGTATTCTAAAAATATTTTTAGCTTCTATTACCTCAAAAACTTTATTCATCATAGTGGCTGAGTCTATAGATATTTTTTTACCCATTTTCCAATTAGGGTGGTTTAATGCATCTTTAATTTTAATATTTTTAAATTTTTTTAAAGGCCATTGATAAAATGGACCTCCAGATGCAGTTAAGTAAAGATCATTTATATTAGTATTTTTTTTATCTCTAAGACTATACCATATTGAAAAGTGCTCTGAGTCTACTGGTATAAATTCTGTTTTATTTTTAACAAGCACTTTTTCAATTAGATTCCAACCACAAATTATCGCTTCTTTATTGGCTATTGCTATTTTTTTTGTAAGTTTAGTTATTTTAATTGTTGGCTCTAGTCCTTCTATACCTGTTATAGCACTCATTGCATAGTCGACTTTTTTTTTAAAAATTTTATTTAATTCATTAAAATTTTTATAAATTTTTAAATTTTTATTTTTATTTAAACATATAAACTTTTGATAACTTTTTTCATTGCTAATTATTACGTTTTTAACCTTATATAAACTTGTTTGTTTTAAGAGTTCTTTGTAGTTGTTATTTGCTGTTAATAAGACTATTTCAAATTTATTTTTATTATCATTAATTATTTTCAACAATGATTTTCCAATAGAACCAGTAGATCCTAATATCGCTATTTTTTTTTTCATATTAAAAGAATATGCTCTCTAGAATAAATGTTATTGGTAAAACAAAGATTAAACCATCTATTCTGTCTAATAATCCGCCATGTCCTGGAAGTAATGACCCAGTATCTTTAACTTTAGCTTTTCTTTTAAAAAAAGATATAAACAGATCACCTAATTGACATAAAAATGATAACAATAAACTTGCTATAATTAATGCAAATAAGTTGCTGTTATAATTAGTCATTATTTCATAGTTATTTTCGTTTTTACTTACTAATAAAAAGGTGATTATTGGAATTATAGAAAAGACAAATGAACCTATACTACCCGATACGGTTTTGTTTGGACTTATTTTTGTTAATTTTTTTCCTCCTATTAACTTTCCAGCAATATATCCACCTGTATCAGAAAATATACAGATCGTTAAAATAAAAAATAGGCTAAATGTATTGTAATAATTATATCCTGCGAAAACAAAAAAAAATAAATAAATAAAAGAAAATATATTAATTAATATTATTTTGTTTTGTTTTTTTTTATATATTTTTTTTATTAACTTATCAAATTCATAAAGAGATATAAAAGAGGCTATTATTAATAAATATAACCATAAAAATTTACTCAAAAATAAACATATATACAAAACAGTTAATAAAATAATTGAAGTTAGAGTTCTATTTAAAAAATTTATTGTCATCAAATACTGCCAAAATTTCTCTTTATTTTTTTAAATTTTTTAATTATTTTATTATAATCTTTCTCATTAAATTGAGGCCATAATTTTTTTTCGAAAAAAATTTCAGAATATGCTAATTGCCATAAAAGAAAGTTACTTAGTCGATTTGTATTTCCAGTTCTTATTAATATATCAGGATCTGGAATACTTTTAGTTTGTAAATTTTTTGTAATATTTTTAATATTTATTTTTTCATTATTTTTTGTTATCTCTTTAAATGCACTAACCAACTCAGATTTAGATCCATAGTTGAGTGCTAAATTGATCTGTAACTTATTATTATTTAAAGTTTTTTTTTCTGAATAATTTAATAACTTATTTAATTTTTTTGAAAACTTTTTTTTACCAATAATTTTTAGTTTAATATTTTGCTTATGAAGGTCTTCAATTCTATTTGCTAAAAAATTTTCTAATATATTAAATAAATAACTAACTTCTTTTTCTGGTCTTTTCCAATTTTCTGTTGAGAATGCATATAATGTTAAGAATTGTATGTTATTCTTGATTGACTCTTTTATTATTTTTTCAACTGTTTTAAGTCCTTCCTTGTGACCAGCGTTTCTTGATTTTTTATATTTTAAACCCCACCTACCATTACCATCCATAATGATGGCCACATGTTTTAATGGGTTCATATTGTCATTATTTCTTTTTCTTTTAATGAAACTTTATCATCGACTGATTTAATATGATTATCTGTTATTGTTTGAACTTTTTTTTCATTGGATTTTTCATCATCTTCACTAATCTCTTTTGACTTTAAAAGTTTCTTTAGATCTTCATTTGCTTCTCTTCGAATATTTCGAATTGAAACTTTGCATTTTTCACCGATAGATTTAATTAATTTTTTAAGTTCTGTTCTTCTTTCTTCATTAAGTTCTGGTACAGGTAACCTTATTAATTGTCCATCAATTTGAGGATTTAGTCCTAAGTCTGACTTTTGTATTGCTGCGTCCACTAATGATACATTATTAGCGTCCCATACTTGAATATTTATCATTCTAGGTTCTGGAGTTGTAATGCTTCCAACTTGATTTATTGGCATTTGTTGTCCATAAACATCTACTTTAATTAAATCCAACATTGAAGCATTTGCTCTACCAGTACGTAGGGATGATAGCTCTTTAGAGAATACCTCAATGGCTTTATCCATTTTAAGGCTGTATGATTTCTCATCAAACATTTATTCTCCAATCTTTATTCTATAAAACTCTTTAATTTTCAAATCAGCTATAGACAGTTCTTTTAATACATCTTTAACTTTCTTTTTAGGTTCCATTACCCAAGCCTGTGTTAAAAGAGCATTTTCCTCTTTAAACTTGTTCATTTTACCTAAGCTTATTTTTTTTGCAATATCCTCAGGTTTTCCAGAGTTCTTTAATTCTTCAGTAACCAACTCTTGTTCTTTGTCTATAATGGCCTGATCTATTGAGCTTGATTCTAAAGCTAGTGGGTTTGATGCTGCAATATGCATTGATAGTTGCTTGCTAAATGTTTTAACTGTTTCTGAATTATCTTTAGTATCTAAAGAAACCATAACAGCCAATTTTGCAACATTGTCTTTTACAACTGTATGAAGATAGTGGTTATTAACTCCATCAGTATTTTGAATAGTTTTAGCTTTTCCTATTGTAATTTTTTCACCAATTTTTGCAATTAAAGCTACTAGATTGTCATCAACTGTTTGTCCGTTTTTCATTTTAGATATTTTTAAATCCTCAATTTTTGAATTATTTAGATTATTTAATTCACTTAACTCTTTAACAAAATTAATAAAATCATTATTTTTAGCAACAAAATCTGTTTCACAATTTATTTCAATCACAGAAGTTTTGGTTTCATCTCCGCTAACTACAACAACACCTTCTTTTGCATCTCTAGACATTTTTTTTGATGCTTTTGAAATTCCTTTCACTCTTAAAATTTCAATTGCCTTATCTAAATCTCCATTTGACTCTTTAATAGCTAAGTTACAATCTTTAAAACCGGCACCAGTTGCTTCTCTAAGTTTTTTTACTTTCTCTATATCACTCATTAGTTTAATTTCTCCTTTTCATCTTTAGAAAATTTTTTTTCTAGTTTTTCTCGATCTAGTTCCTGAACAGTTTTTGTTTTATCCTCAGCTTTAACTTTATCTTTCTTGTTCTCAACTGCAGGTATAGAACTTTTAGCACTGTTGATGGTTTCTTTGATTAAATTACAATAAAGATCAATAGCTCTTCTTGCATCATCATTACCTGGAATTGGGTAATCAATGTTATCTGGATTAGAATTACTATCTAAAATAGCAATAATTGGTATTCCTAATTTAGAAGACTCAGCAATAGCTAAAGATTCATAATTTGTATCTATAACAAATAATAAATCTGGAATTTTTTTCATTTCAGCTATACCACCTAAAGATCTTTGAAGCTTATCTTTTTTAACACTCATTTTAAGAAGTTCTTTTTTGGTAAAACCTCTATTTTCTGCAACAAGATCAGTTTCTATTTTTTTTAATTTTTTAATTGAGTTTGAAATTGTTCCCCAATTGGTTAGCATACCTCCTAACCATCTATAATTAACAAAATACTGATCTGTTTCTTTTGCTACCTCAGCTATTGCTTCAGATGCTTGTTTTTTTGTAGATACAAATAAAATTTTTCCATTATTTGCAATAGTTTCATAAACTTTTTCCAAAGCTACTTTAGTTAATTCAAGAGTTTGAGTTAAATCTATAATGTGAATAGAGTCTCTTTTTCCAAAAATATACTTTTTCATTTTTGGATTCCATCTTAAAGTTTTATGTCCAAGATGAACGCCTGCT
>Ga0208880_1000195_pt1 | contig 12784 bp, 19 predicted proteins | sample Knorr_S23_td_Sur_FD_185606 | JGI IMG/M metagenome (GOLD analysis project Ga0208880, IMG submission 185606) | Marine microbial communities from Southern Atlantic Ocean transect - Knorr_S23_td_SurfaceB_ad_5m_LV_B (SPAdes) (version 2) | ecosystem: Environmental > Aquatic > Marine > Oceanic | place...
AAAAAATCAGCAAAAGAGCGAGCGCATATAGGCCCATGAGCAGGGCGGAAACTGGGACAAGGATGTAGGACCAATCAAAATCCATTTACCTGAGAGTATATTTAAAAATCCAATAAAGGATTTTTACACCGGCAAATATAGCACCTTTTATGGTTCCTGAAACCTTTGAAACGCCTATTCTGTTTCTATATTTTACAGGGATTTCTAGATATTTCACTTTTTGTTTGAGGACTTTGAGTTGCATCTCAACGGTCCACCCATAGGTTTTATCAGACATGTTGAGTGCTAGAAGCTTGTCATATCGAATGGCTCTAAAAGGTCCCAGATCTGTGAATCTGGCTCCAAAAAACATTTTCATAAGTGTTGTTGCCAAAGCATTTCCAAAAATTTGGGGGAAGGTCATCGCACCTTTTTCTCTCAATCTTGACACTCTTGCACCGATTACAAAATCGACCTTATTTTGGATGATGGGTGCAACAATTTCTGTAAGCTGTTCAGGGTAATCTGAGTAATCTCCATCTAAAAACACTACAATATTTGGTGGGTTTTCCCCACATTTTTCCAATCCTTTTAAACATGCATATCCATATCCTTTTCTTGGTTCGTAACAAACAGTGGCACCTGCTTGTTGAGCAATTTCTGAGGTCTTGTCAGTTGAGCCGTTATCCACAACGATGACCTCCGACACTTTTTGAGGAATATCTTTTATGACCTTTCCAATAGAGAGCCCCTCATTGAAAGCAGGGATGATGACTGTAATTCTTGGACTCAAAGGGTTTTTTTAAGCCCACCCAACAAATCAGGAGGGTTGTTCATGATAAGACCACTATTGTTCATGCGATTTTGTGTGGCTACATTTTCGAGTTTAAGCACACCCCTTGGGCATACAGCCGAACAGATACCACAACCTACACAAGAAGAACGAACAATGTGCTCGCCCTTTTGGGCATAGGCTCTTACATCTATCCCCATCTCGCAGTAAACAGAACAATTACCACAGGAAATGCATTGTCCGCCATTGGTTGTAATTCGAAACTTGGAAAACAAACGTTGTTGCAGGCCTAAAATGGCCGCCATCGGGCAACCAAATCGACACCATACACGGCTGCCCAAAATAGGGTAGAACCCAACGCCAATCACCCCGCTAAACGCGGCGCCGATACCAAACCCATACCATTCTCTGAGTTTATAGCTATTGACAAAAAACAATTGATTGGCATCCGCAGTATGGTTCATGATGATCAGTGCCAAAACAATGGTACCTAAAGTGCCCAACGTTATCAGTGCATCTTTATTGAGAGCTTTTCTCTTAAAACCATATATCAAAGCCATCACCAAAATAATTAACCCAATGCATCCGTAGACAAAACTGTTTTGGGTGATTCCTAACAGGTTGTTATTTTTTTCTAAGTAACTATATAAAACCGCCAAGGTCATAACAGTCACAAAAAACAAAACGATGTGTACCGACCAACGCTCAAGTTTCCAAACCCATTTCTTTTTGCTAGAAAGTTGTCGAAATGGATCGCCCGCTGTTTCAGCCAAACCCCCACAACCACACACCCAAGAACAATACCATCTTTTCCCAAAAAAATAAGTTAAAATAGGTGAAATGAGCACTACCATAAGCAAACCAAATAATAACATAAACATCCCCAAAGAACCGCTGTTAATTTGGTTGTTAAGGTGCCAGTCGTAAAAGAAGTCGTAGTCTAAAGGCCACATATTTTTGAGGTCCATATTAAAATAGGCATATTGAGGATTGAGTTTTGAAAGGATCTCGGGTATCAGAAAGGCAAAACCTAACTGAAAAAACATTACTGAAATGGTACGAACGACCTGATATCTGTTGTGTCGGTATTTGTGTAAAAATTTATATCCAAAAACAAGAATAGCAAGAGTGTACAGCGTTCCATAAACAAACCATTGACTGGCAGGCTTTCCGTTGAGTAATAAACTTAAGGAGTCAAAAAAACCGACCAGTCCGGAATTGTTCCCCTGACTGTTATAACCCAAAGTTTCTGGATACCAGTACAAGGCAACATAAAAAGCAGTTAGCACCACACCCAATAACCATGCACTCCAACCACGGTTGCTAAGTCCTTTGTGCCAAACACCGTTGTTTTTAATTCCTGGCAAAGTGCGATCGTACAAAGCATGGGTATAAAATATACCTCCCATAACAAGCAGTGTCAATGCCACAAACAGAAGCCAGTTCTGAGAGTTTTTGTTAAATAGGGAAGTAGTCAAGACCAACAAACCTAATGCCGCTTGCATTGCTCCGAAAAAGAAATACGTATTTCGAGTTTTTGACGTCATACAGCTACTTGGGTATTAAAAGTTTGTTGAATATGTTTCACGGGACTTCGGTACAGTTCTGGGTCAAAAAGGGCTTCTTGCAAATGCTTTGTGACATACTCATATGCTTTCCCTTCATTTAACCATTGGTCTATACAATCGTGGCGTAAGCGTATACCCAAAGAATGTATGCCCAACATACGAAGGCTGCTTTTGTCATATGCAATCCGAAGGGCTTTGTTGTTTGCTGACCAATAGAGATGTTGTTCATTTTTTTGTTTTTGAGCACGAACCCTACCATAGGTCTGGTATTCAATATCAAAAAACTTAGCTGAATTGAACCATTGTCCAGGACTGTATTCTTTTGGCATCCCCATGATGGTTTGAGCAACGGTCTCGCCCATAATCCTGCCAGTGTACCATACCGCTTCCACTGAAGGACGCCCTTCTATAGGGTGTCTTTGTTGGGCACAATCGCCAATGGCATAAATGTCAGGTAGGTTTGTCTTCAAATGGCGATCTACCAACACACCTCTATCTGTTTCGACGGCGCTTTTGGTTAGAAAACCAATGTTGGGAGATACTCCAGCAGCAAGTCCAACCCATTGACAAGGTATTTGTTCGCCGCTGTGAGTTACAACACCCGCAACAGATCCATTATCATCAGAAATAATTTCTTTGAGTTCGGTAGAAAGCCTCAAATCGATTCCATGTTTTTTTATGTGATCACCAATTATTGAGGCTTCCTCGTGAGGTAAGACCCCGTTCCAGAAGGCGGTTTCTCTAACCAAGAAAGTAACTTTCTTTCCTCGGCTAACTAACATTTCAGCCAATTCTACCCCTATCAACCCGCCTCCTACAATGACAGCCCTATCAATTTTGGGAGTGGAAGCTTCCAAGGCTTCCAAATCTTGTTTGTGATACAGTCCTTGAACCCCTTGTAGATGCTCTCCTGGCCATCCATAACGATTTGGTATTGAACCAGTGGCAATGATGAGCACATCAAAATCAATGGTTTGTTTGTCTGCCAGTATCAAGTTTTTATTTGTTGGATCTATTTTGTCAACCCGTCCACGCACGCGTTCGATTTTATTTTGATCCCAAAAGCCATCCTCATAGGGTTGTGTGTGCTCAAATTTCATATGACCCATATAGACATACATCAGAGCAGTACGCGAAAAAAAGGCATCCGATTCGTCAGAGATCAATAAAATCTTATCATCACCCAACTTGCGTAAGTGCCGTGCGGCAGTTACTCCAGAGATTCCGTTTCCGATGATGACTATTTTTCGCATGATTTTTCGTTTAAAGTCCAGTCGTAGCGTTGGTATCTAATAGGATGATCACTTTTCAATGGTGTTTCTATGTATAAATTTATGAAATCCAACACACTTCCATGGTACTGGAAATCCTCCTCGAACCATTTAAAAATTTTGGAGAGTTTGATTTGGGATTTGTTTAGGTTGTTTTTAGAGGGGTCATTTAAGAATTTTTGTGTGGCATGATTCAACTGTTCGTAAAGCGTATGAGTCTCATAGGCTTGCTGTTCTAGATTCGGACATGAGCGAGAAGCACAATTGATGGCAAAGTGTATCTGTGGAGTGTCCATCTTGCGGAGTATTTCATGCTCAATATGATTCAAATCGAGATGTTCACCATGAATTTCAATCACATCCCTTCGCCAAGGATTTACAAGCAGCAAAATAGATTTTAGGGGGTAATGGTCCAAGATTAGCTTGACCGTACAGGCGTTGTAGGCATTGATCCAATAGGCGAGTTTTTCGGGTTTTGACCAGCCGTCTTGTGGAGGATTTTCCTCCAATAATTTGATATATGCCTCTATAGCGTCTGTATTTTTTTGCCAAGATTTATAATCCACATTCCCGACTTCATCTACATATTGCTGCAACAAATCGGTCCACTTTTCATGAGTGGGTTGTGCCCAAGTTAGCAGGCTAAACAGCAATAAAGGAGCTAGGTTTTTCATAAGACTTAACAACAACCCCCTCCGTCGTAATGGAAAGTAGGTTCAGAAATAAAAATATCTGATCGATTTAGTTTTAATAGGTTTTGGGCTGTTTTGTCACAAACCGCCAAGGGTTGATTTCGTAACAACACATGACCTTTGTGATCATCAAAATAATCTTCTGCGCCATAATATATAGCCGACCTACCTGTAAACACACAAGGTCCATCTGAGGGCATTGGGTCTTTGATAGCGCATACCTCAATGCTTTCGATGTAAATTAGTTCTGAAGTGTCATAATGTGTGGGGTCTAAAACACGATAGGGTTTTCTACTCCTGATTTCAATGGTTCCAAAACCGACGTCTGTCAGAAGCTTAATATATTCAGCTATTGGCAAGGCCCCACTTAAACACAAAGCCCTTAATTGTGCATCCTCACGAAGTGTTTCATTCATTTTTTGTTCACAAGTGGGATCGCTCATCACCAGCTTACCGTGGGGTTTTAACACACGGTACATTTCTTGCAAAGCTTTCCTTACATCTTCTTCTTTGAAGATATTAAACAAGCAGTTTTGTGCTGCTACATCAATGGTTTTATCTTCAATGGGCAGTTCTAGGGCATCTCCTTTTTTGAGTTGTATAAAATTGGGGTTAAACCAATCATTCTCTTGAGCGGCTTTTTCAAAATTTTTACCACAAGCTTCAAGCATTTCATCTACAACATCGACTCCGATTATCGCCCCTTTTCTTCTTGAGAAATAGGCAAACTGAAGCAATTCCATACCCCCTCCCACACCCACATAAAGCACATTGGGGCTGTTGCTGAGGTCTCTAGGGTGTGCGGTGCTTCCACATCCATAATTCATTTCTTGCATGATTTTTGGGATGCTAAGACCAGGCAATTCCCAAATAGGATTGGTTGTGCAACATAGGCCAACATCTGGAGTTAGCGCTGCTTCTTTGTAAACATTTTTTGTGGTTTCTAGATAGCTCATAAAGATTTGATTGTTTGGGTGAAAATTTTGATGATTGATGGCTCGGCTTTCTCTGCAAGCATCATAATTTCGGGGATGTTAATAGGGCTTAGGTTTTCAGGGTCACACTCATCTGTTAGGATGGAAATGGCGGCACAGGGCAAATCCAAATGATTGGCAACAATCACTTCGGGTACTGTGGACATACCTACCGCATCTGCTCCGATGATACCCAAGTAACGATATTCAGCACGTGTTTCTAGGTGTGGGCCTACCACCGAGGCATAGACACCTTCATTGAGATGGATTTGGTGTTGTTGGGCCGATTGGCGAATGGTTTTATTGAGGGTTTCGTCATAGGGTGCAATCATATCCACAAACCTTTCTCCAAAATTTTCCACTCCCTTGAAGGCCAAAGGCGATCCACCCTGCAGGTTGATGTGATCGGTAAGCAGCATAAGTTCTCCTTTATTAAACTGGGTATTGATAGCGCCGGCCGCATTGCTGATGAGCAGGTGCTTGATTCCCAAAGCATGCATCACTCGAACAGGAAAGGTGATTTGTAACAAATCATAACCCTCATACAGGTGGAATCGTCCTTGCATGACGATGACTGTTTTTCCGCCCAATCGACCATAATGAAGCTTGCCTTTGTGAAATTCTACTCGAGAAGCTGGAAAATGAGGAATGTGATTATAACTCAAACTTTCTTGAATCTCCATATGGGCTACCAATTTGCCCATACCTGTGCCTAATATGATGCCAATTTCTGGAGCGTCAAACCCTTTTTCTATCAAATACTCTACTGCTTCTTCAATTTGTTCTTTCATGTATGTGTTGTATAAGTTTTGGAAATTGTTCTAAATCTTTTTGTGTGTCAATATCGGTGCGTGTCTCGAGTAAGGCGTAGCACAATGATTTACAATGGTCGAGGGTTTGATCCAAGACCTTGTCTGTGCTCCAGTCTACTTTATTAAAAATTTCTTTAAACGGCGATTGCATGCCCACTAAATAATATCCCCCGTCTCGGGCAGGCCCTAAGACAATCTCGTGTTTCTCTAGTTGTTCAAAAGCGTGTTGAATGATTGTGCTGCTAAGATCGGGCAGATCACTTCCAATTAGGATTTGTTGGGTGTAGCCCATAGAAAAGCCATCTAGAAGGGCATTACGCATTCGATCCCCTAGGTTATTGCCTCGTTGTATATACTTATGGTTTGTTTTAAAATCATCATCATTGTCTACCCACTGGCTATAGTATACCGCATGTGTAAAGTTCTTACACGCTTTGGCGGTAAGTTTTGTCAGTGTTTTGTACACTTCCAGTGCTGCCCGATGACCGATCTGACTACCCAGTCGGGTTTTTACTTGACCCTCAACGGGGTTTTTTACAAAGACAATGATTCTTTTTTTCATGAGTTTAAAGCGCCTTGACAACTGCTTCCAGCACCAGCAGTGCAACCATAGCAGTGTTGTGAAACTCGAATGCTGCGTTTGTTGATTTCAGGCTTATAACCACTGATGTGGTCGATCGTACCATTGATCTTCAAATTGAGCATTTGATTAAAATCACAATCGTACAAACTGCCGTCCCAGCCCACAGATAAGGTGTTGGTACACATTACATTTTCTAAGGCTGTTGGGTTGTATGCTGAAACCAGTTCACGCATGTAATCTTCATAATTTTCAGTGGCTAGCAAATAGTCTAAAAACCTGCTTATGGGCATATTTGTGATGGTGTACAATTGATTGAATACGATGCCAAAATCCTCCAATAATGCTTTTTTAAAATCGGCTTCAAGTTCTTTTTGATCTCCTGGCAAAAAAGCACCTGCAGGATTGTATACCAGGTCGAGCTGAAGTTTGGAGTTGGGCTGTCCATATCCAAATGCATTGAGTGTTTGAAGGGCTTTGATAGATTTGTCAAATACTCCGTCTCCACGCTGACGATCCGTTTTGTTACGCCTGTAAAACGGCAGAGATGACACCACATGGACCTTGTGTTTGGCAAAAAACTCAGGAAGTTCTTTGTAGGTTTTGTTAGCAGTCAGAATGGTCAGATTCGATCGCACAATGAGGTCATCAACATGTGTGCTAGATTCCTCAACAAACCAGCGGAAGTGGGGGTTCATTTCGGGCGCACCCCCAGTAAGGTCAAGAGTTGATATCCTATGATTCTTACAAATGTCTAAACACATTTGGAGTGTTTTGCGTGTCATGATTTCTTTACGATCAGGACCTGCATCTACATGACAATGCGCACAAACTTGATTGCACATATAACCCATGTTTATTTGCAGTATTTCAAGTTTTTTGGGTCGTAACGGTTGACCTATGCGATCAATAAATCGGGGCAATTCCCCATTTTCAAAGATGCCATTGGACAAAATCTCTAGTTGTCGATCTGTGTTAGAGAGGCTGTTTTGACGAGCATGTAAAGATTTTAACCCCATTACATACTGAGTTTATTATGAACATTCATCATTTGAACCCCATGTACCAAGGCTGCCCCGCTTTTGATAGCAGCACCAACATGAACAGCTTCCATCATTTCTTCCTTCTCAATACCTCGCTTTAGCCCATCTTGGGTGTATGCATCGATGCAGTAAGGGCATTGAACCACATGCGATACAGCTAAGGCTATAAGAGATTTTTCGCGAGCTGTTAGGGCTCCTGATTCAAATACAGCGTTGTAGTATTCAAAAAATTTATCGCCTAATTCTTTATTCCAATTTGTAATATCGCCGAACTTTTTAAGATCTTGAGGTTTGTAATAGGTTTTTTCCATGTTTCTAAATAAAGATGATTCTCAAATGTATGATTTTGAGTCTAAAGCCTAAAATCTTTCAACTACTGTGCCAAAAAACCTTCAAGCCGGTCTACCATTTCCGTATTGCCACAATAAAATGGAACTCTTTGGTGCAACTGTTTGGGATTGATATCTAAAATGCGTTTTTGTCCATTGGTGGCTTTGCCGCCTGCTTGCTCTGTCAAAAAAGCAATGGGGTTACATTCATATAAGAGTCTGAGCTTTCCGTTGGGGTGATTTTTGGTCGAGGGATACAAATAAATACCCCCTTTAATCAGGTTTCGGTGAAAATCTGAAATCAACGAACCTATGTATCTAGATGTATAGGGTCTGTTGACCCCATTTGCTTGGCAGTATTTTATATACAATTTAACACCCTCTGGAAAATGAAAATAGTTTCCTTCATTGATTGAATAAATAGATCCTGATTTTGGGAATTTCATGTCAGGATGTGATAAATAAAACGTTCCCAAAGCAGGGTTGAGTGTAAACCCATGCACCCCTTTTCCAGTCGTATAGACCAGCATGGTGGATGTGCCATATACAATATAACCAGCGGCTACTTGAGCGTGTCCTTTTTGTAAAAAATCTTCGATTTGAGCTGGAGCACCCAACTTGGAAATTCTTCTGTATATAGAGAAAATAGTGCCTACCGAAACATTGACGTCAATATTGGAAGATCCATCTAAAGGATCTATCAAAACGATGTATTTGTTGTTATTGGCTTTACTGCCCATGTCAAAGTTTACAAAATCTTCTTCTTCCTCGGAAGCCAATCCACAGATGATTTCACGGTTTTGCAAGGCTTTGATAAACACTCGGTTGGCCAGTACATCTAGTTTTTGTTGGTCTTCGCCATGAGCATTGGTTTCGCCATGGGCACCGACGATGTCAACCAACCCAGCTTTATTGACTTCGTGGTTAACAGTTTTAGAAGCCAGTCGTATGGCATTGATAAGGCTAGAAAGCTCGCCCGATGAGTAGGGGAAATGTTCTTGATTTTGAATAATAAATTCGCCGAGTGTAAGGTTTGTAGGCATGAGTTTGGGGCTTTATATGCTCTAAAATACAAAAAAGCCCGCACTTTCGTTTGGGCTTTTTGAGGTGGTACCTCCAGGAATCGAACCAATTATATAAGTTACTCATAATAAAGATATTACAATAAAATAGTGTTCTTATTAAGAACAATTATATTCGTATTTTTTTATTCAAAAATGTTCTTTTTAAGAACAATTCCTCATCTAAAAGAACAACCATTTTTCAGTACCAGTTTTTACTAATCAAAACACATGAAAAATAATGATAGATAGGTTCCGATTGGAACTCAAACCTACATTTATTTCTGAAAAAACTTTACCAAATTTCACCACTTTTTATACGTTTTCTCCATTTACCTAATACTTATATACAGATGAGGTTGGTTTGGAACTGATAATCCCATTCCTAAAACTCATTCAGAGTAGTGTAGATGAGTATCTGTGGGTTTTTGAACTACACCCTTACCACTTAGAAAATCTACCCTTAAATCGGTTCTAATCCACCTCAGTTGGGATACTGAAACGGAGGAGGGTGATATCCATTCGGTAGAATGAAGGTAGAATGGATTTATGAGGAATAGTGTGAATACTCATATGGTGTTCTTCCGATGTGAAAGAATACAACCTCCACACCTAAGGGTGTGGTGTATCCTTCTGTGAAATAATACTAAACTATTTAACTAAGAACTATGGAATCATACTATGATAACTCTTCCAATTGGGTGTTTGATTCAGATGGAAATTTCCTCTACTCAAGTAGGAATGATTACAACCCAAATATCGAAAGAGAAAGTTACTTCTTCAAGAATGTAGAATTAGATGAAGAAGAGTATCACAGATACTTATATGAAAGAGGAACAACCTCTCTAAAAAATGAAAACAGAAAGGGAAAAGAACTATGATTAAAACAACACAACTAAAAGGAACTCAGTTAAGAGATAGATTAAAAAAGTTATCTCAACCTCTTACTGAATCGGTATCAATGGTTGAACCAACCAAATACCATAATCGAGTATCACCAACATCTCGAATACTTCAAACATTCCACAAACAGAATGATAGTATTGAGGATATGGATGATGATGATGAAATCGATTTACAAGAACTCATTGATGAATTGAATTCAGAGATAGAAGATGAGATTGATTTAGATGAAATCTTGGAAGAGATGGGATACTACGATGAAGAAGATGAAGAATTAGATGAACTCCGAAATGTAAAAGTTTCGAGAGGATATGAAGAAGGTAGAAAACTCGTAGATAAACTTCGTAGGAAATTATTCAGAACACTCAACGATGAGGAATTAAACGATTTCATGGATGTAATCTCTCGTTCATTTGATATGAGTAGGAGATAGGAAAACATCTGAAAAGAATGGAATATCAGTTCTAAATCTTTCAGAAATGATAGGAAAACTTCAGAAGTATATATTTATATATGATGTTCAAGAAGAAGAAAAATTACTATATCAAAAAAGATAAATTTACCCCACCAAAGTGGGTTCAAAAAGAAGGAACTAATTGTGATGATATAATCTTCACAGATGGTAAAAGAGAGATAGGATTCGAAGAGTGGTTACAAGAAGAATATAAATAAACTAATACCTAAAAGGAACTATTATGTATGAAATCAGATATTCAGTAGATGAATTAAAAAACTTGTATGGTGTAACTGAAAGAACACTCAAAAATTGGAAAAAACATAAGGATTTCCCAATGTTGGAAATCTCATCCCAACACAAATATGTATATAAAGATGATTTGGTGAAATGGGAGAAATCATTCTTGTAATTAAACTATCTTAACTATCACTCTGAGGGTTGTTCTTAATTGAATAACCCTTTCTTGTTGGATTAACATTAACTCTTAAAATCCTCATATTCCTTACTCCAATAATCCAACTGAAATTGAGGTTCAAAGTATTCTTTAATTTTATCTAACTCATTATCTGATAATCCATTTGAATCATCATCAACTTTTATTTTAAGTTCTTTTCTTATTTTAATCGTTGAACCCAAATATTTCTGTTTCTTTTCCCCATTAACATACCATCTTCCTCTTACATAATATTTCCCTTTTTGTGGAAATTCCTCTACTTTGAATGTGGGGAAATCAAATCCTAAATCTTTAATGGAGTTCTTTAATTCATCCAACTCCAAACTAAACTTTTTGATTTCCTCCTTCTTTTTCAGAATGGGTTTCATAAGTTCATTAATATCATCCTCTCTCTTCTTAATCATTCGTTTAAGAGTGGATAACCTACCTCTCATCCTTCTCTCTTCGGTTGAGAGTTTTTCAAATTCCTTTGGTGAATAATCTACTGATTTCTTTCTACCCATCAGTTATAGTTTTTCACTAAACTACTAAAAAAATAGATATAATTCAAAGTTATATCTATAACTCAATATGTTCGGATTTGAGGTATAACTTTCGTATATTAAGGTATAACATTAAAAAAGAGAAATTATGATTAAAACAAATAAAAAATTAGAAATTTTAGAGTACGAAGAAATGTTTGATGAACTTACTCCCCAACTATGTGGTGATGAAAACGATAAAGAGTTTGAGGAGGAGATTAGAAATTATGAAGAGTTAATCATTAGAAATAATAATGAAATCAAACATAAAAGATATAATTCAGAGTTATATCTAAAAGGTAAGATGATAGTATTAAAGATATAAAATTCGTATATTAAGTAGAGTTGATTGAAAGTTCATTCTCTCCACTTTTAATCAATGAGTAACAAGTGAGAGTTTAATTAAAAATTAAAATAATGATTGAATCAATTAAAAACGGAGATGTGATGAATAAGAGTAATCACCTCCACAAAGATGTAAAAACGAATTATACTTTTCTGTTGAATGGTATAATCGATGAGTTAAAGGATGATTATGAAAGGATTAAGAAGGGTTTAAACACACTTCCCGATGAAAATACAGATTTGGAACCCTATGAGGGAACTCCAATTGAAGATTTATTTACTGGATGTTACCTAACTGGTAAAATGGAAATATTAGATGAAATTATAGAGTTGATAGAAGTTGAACAATTAAAAATTAAAGATTATGATAAAAACATATAACATACAAAATCAAGTAATCCTTGAAAGGATTCAGACATTAAAGATGGAAGTTATACAACTCCAAAAAGAAGATATAAATCATACAAAAGAAGAATCACCAGGTTCAGATGTTGTTCATGGTGGAAGAACAAAGAAGGTTAGAGATTATTTCTTGAAACAAAATCAAATTAGGAGTGAAATAACAGAGAAAAAGAATCAGATAATTGATTTAATCCTAAACACCGATTTGATATAAAAATTAAAGATTATGAAAACAAAAATTACAATAAAGGAAATGGATAAACATTTCAAGAATTCATCTTATGGATACAATAAGGATAAAAGTATTAAAGAAATTTTCTATAAAAATCCTTTTCAATACAAGGTAGATTTTAGGTGTTTCCTAAATAAAGATGGGTTCATAGAAAGTGTTGAATACAACAGAGAAGGTTTTGAAGATAAAGAAGAGAAGAAATATGTTAGAGGATTTGTGAGATTTGAACCCAAATCAATAAAACACATAAAGGATACATTAAGTAAATGGGTTCTTACTTGTTAGTTAAATTAAAAGTAAATAATGAAGGTTTAAGAAACAATCAGAATCAAGAAGAAGGTTTGATATCCTAAACTAAATAAACCACT
>Ga0208880_1000197_pt1 | contig 12738 bp, 9 predicted proteins | sample Knorr_S23_td_Sur_FD_185606 | JGI IMG/M metagenome (GOLD analysis project Ga0208880, IMG submission 185606) | Marine microbial communities from Southern Atlantic Ocean transect - Knorr_S23_td_SurfaceB_ad_5m_LV_B (SPAdes) (version 2) | ecosystem: Environmental > Aquatic > Marine > Oceanic | place...
TCCAATATATTGTGTTTGGCAGCAAAGGGTGTGTTAAATATAAAAGTGGTTCCTGCGCCTATGTCGTAAAAAACCCGTTCTGAAAAAGTTTCACCATTGGAAAGTGTAAAGTCCATATCCAGTTGCGGAATGGGGATTCGATTATCGAACGTAAAAGGGATTTCTGTAAACCCTGTTTTGTCCAGATCATCGATACTTTCATAGAGATCTAATTGTTGATTGTCAAAGTCAATTAAACAAACATATTTTCTAAAAATAGTGGCACCCAAAAGACCATCTTCAAGATTGTCAGCAACTGCTAAACTGCGTAAGCGCAAGAAGATGCCCTGTCCCAAATCGAGTCGCTGGTTATGAAGTACATGGATCGAGCTACTGCCACTTACACCCGTGGCTTTGATTTTTTGTTCATCGTTGAGGGAAATTCCAAGTTTATCAGCAGTATGTTTGGCTAGCAATTCTCCAGAGGCTCCTGTATCTAATAGGAATTCTAACTTTTCAGGATGATCATTGAGTTGTACTTTAATAATGACATATCCGTTTTTCTTTAATTCAAAAGGTATGGAGGCGATTTGTGCATGAAGTGTAGGGGTTAGGAGGAGTCCAATAAAAAGAAAAACTCTTTTGACAGATAATAGGGCATGTAAGTCCATTAGATAAATGTTAAGATTTGGTCTATCAAATGTAGAAAATTTAATCCACAAAAAAAAAGCCCCAAACGGGGCTTTTGCTTTATCTGCGGTTGCGGTTGTCGCGTCCGCCGCGGCGGTCACGTCCGCCACCTCCTCCGCCTTGGCGGGGTGGGCGTTCTTTATAGCCTTCTGGCTTTTCAGTAAGTACTTTGAGAGACACACGGTCTTTCTTGGTGCGCGCGTCGATGCCCATATACTTTACTTCCAAAGTATCACCTAGGTTGACAATGTCGGTCACATTGTTGGTACGTTCCCAGGCCAGCTCGCTAATATGAAGCAAAACTTCGTTGCCAGGAGCTTCCAAATACTCAACAACAGCACCAAATTCAAGAATTTTAATGACTTTGACCTCGTAAACCTCGTCTTTTTCGGGTTGGAATGTCAAGGCTTGGATTTTGGCCAATACCATATCAATTCCTTCTTGGTCTGTACCTAATATCTCAACAATACCTTCTCCTGTTACAGGATCCTCATTGATAACAATGGTGGTCTTGCTTTCTTTTTGAAGCTCTTGGATTACTTTTCCGCCTGGGCCGATAAAGGGTCCAATAAAATCATTGGCGATTGTAGCGGTTACCATCTTAGGTGCATGTGGCTTCACATCAGCAGCTGGTGTTTCTATCGTTTCAGTTAGCTTATCTAAGATATGAAGGCGTCCCTCACGAGCTTGCTCCAAGGCTTGGATTAAGATCTCATAAGAAAGTCCTTTGATTTTGATATCCATCTGACAAGCAGTAATTCCGTTGGCTGTTCCTGTGACTTTAAAGTCCATATCACCCAAGTGATCTTCATCCCCTAAAATATCAGAAAGAACAGCAAATCGCTCTCCGTCAGAAATCAATCCCATGGCGATTCCAGAAACTGGATTGGTGATTTGCACACCCGCATCCATCAGTGCCATGGTTCCAGCACAGACCGTGGCCATTGAAGAGGATCCATTGGATTCCAATACTTCAGAAACCACACGTACCGTATAAGGACAATCATCGGGTATGACTTTTTTAAGCGCACGTTGGGCCAAGTTTCCATGACCTACCTCACGTCGCGAGGTGCCACGTAGTGGGCGTGCTTCTCCTGTACAGAAGGGAGGGAAGTTATAGTGTAGGTAAAACGTTTCTTCTCCTTGTTCAGAAGGCATGTCAATCACGTTGGCCTCTCTCGAAGTTCCCAATGTAACCGTAGCCAAGGCTTGGGTTTCCCCACGTGTAAAGACTGAGGATCCGTGGGTAGAGGGTAGATAATCTACCTCACACCAAATGGGTCGGATATCCGTTGTTTTACGACCGTCGAGGCGAGCTCCCTCAGCCAAGACCAACTCACGAACCGCCTCTTTTTGAGACTTGTTAAAATATTTGCTGATAAGAGCACCTTTTTCTTCCAATTCTTCTTCAGAGAATTGTGCTTGCAGTGCTTCTTTGACTTCGCCGAATTTTTCACTTCGATCTTGTTTGGAAGAACCCAATTTGGCAATCTCGTAGCATTTGTCGTACACAAATTCATGTACTTGTTTTTCGAGCGCCTCATCGTGGTCTTCTTCTTCGTATGTACGGGTTTCTTTTTTGCCTACCGCTTCTGCAAGTTTGACCTGTGCTTCGATTTGTTTTTTGATGGCTTCGTGACCAAAGCGAATGGCATCGGCCATTTCTTTTTCCGAGATTTCATCAAACTCTCCCTCGACCATTGCTACAGAATCAGCACTCGCCCCGATCATAATGTCTACATCTGACTCAGCAAGTTGTGCACGACTCGGGTTCACGATAAAAGCGCCATCTACACGGCCGACACGTACCTCAGAAATCGGATATTCAAAGGGGATGTCTGAAAGTTGAATGACAGTAGATGCTGCCAATCCAGCCAATGCATCGGGCATGACCTCGTCGTCATGTGACATAAGTTGAATCATGACCTGAGTTTCGGCATGATAATCTTTTGGAAACAGTGGACGCAATACACGATCCACCAAACGCATGGTCAGAATTTCCTCGTTGCTCGGACGAGCCTCACGCTTAAAGAAACCACCTGGAAAACGTCCAGCAGCGGCAAACTTTTCGCGATAATCGACTGTTAAGGGTAAAAAGTCTACAGGGGAGGCTTGACGCGCAGAAACTACGGTGGCCAATAACATGGCGTTGCCCATGCGAATCACAGCAGAACCGTCTGCCTGTTTGGCCAGCTTACCCGTTTCAATGGTAATGCTACGGCCATCACCTAAGTCAATAGACTCAGTGAATACTTTTGGTATCATATTTTTCATTTAAATTAAAAAAGGGTTGTTGTGTTGTTGTCGTAGCCCCCCAATGAAAAACTATGATGCTTTTAATGTTACTTTCGGATACCGAGTTCTTTGATGAGTTCTCGATAACGATTGATGTCTCTTCCTTTCAAATAGTCGAGCAAACTTCTTCGTTTACCTACCAATTTTACCAACGAACGCTCTGTGTTAAAATCTTTGTGATTTTTTTTCAAGTGAGTGGTTAGGTGGTTGATACGGTGTGTAAACAAAGCAATTTGTCCTTCTGTAGATCCGGTGTTTTTTTCGGATTTACCGTACTTTTTGAAAATTTCTTCTTTGACTTCTTTTGTTAGATACATGCCAATATTGTTGTAAATGATTATTATGTAATTTTCTAAGATCTTTTCTTAGGGCTGCAAATGTACTGATTTTTATTCAAGCAAACTAAGATTGGGATAAAGCTCGGTTGAGAACCAAGTCCAAATACAAGTTTACTTTTTTCTTCAACTCTTTTCGGTGGGTGATAAAGTCTAAAAATCCATGCTCCAACACAAACTCTGCTGTCTGAAACCCATCGGGCAAGTCTTGACCTGTTGTGTCTTTGACTACTCGGGGTCCGGCAAAGCCTATCAGTGCCCCAGGTTCAGCAATATTTATGTCTCCCAACATGGCGAAAGAAGCAGTTGTTCCTCCAGTTGTCGGATCTGTACATAATGATATATAGGGAATACCTGCATCTGCTAACTGAGCCAACTTGGCGGAGGTTTTAGCCATCTGCATAAGTGAAAGAGCTGCTTCCATCATACGGGCACCACCAGATTTTGAAATGACAAGTAGCGGAATTTTATTTTTAAGGGCATGGTCTGCTGCCCGGAATATTTTTTCACCAACTACAGACCCCATAGAACCGCCAATAAATCCAAAATCCATACAAGCCACTACCAAGGGATTGCCGTTAGAGTTTCCGACAGCTGTGCGAACAGCATCTTTGAGATGTGTTTTCTTTTTAGCCGCTTGCAGACGCGTTTTATAACTTTTTGTGTCTTCAAATTTCAATGGATCTTTGGAGGTCAGTGTTGGATCCAACTCTTTATATTTGTTATCGTCAAAGAGGATTTCAAAATAAATGTCACTGCCCACACGAACATGATAATCATCTTCGGGTGAAACATAAAAGTTTTTAGCCAGTTCGTCTGTATCGACAATTTTGCCTGTAGGAGATTTGTACCATAGCCCCTGAGGAGTATCTTTTTTTTCCTCAGTTCTAGTCTGGATGCCTTTGGTTGTACGTTTGAACCAAGCCATAGGATGGAATTTTAATCAAATATATAAAACCCAGATAAACTACAATGTATTTACATTGTTGAGGTCCTCAAATGCTTTTTTGAGTCGCTCAACAAAAGCGTTTTCTCCTTTGCGAAGCCACACTCGGGGATCATAAAACTTTTTGTTAGGAACATCCTCTCCCTCAGGGTTTCCAATTTGTGATTGTAGAAAATCTTTGTTGTCTTGGATATAATCTCTGACCCCGCTCATGTATGCATATTGCATGTCAGTGTCAATGTTCATTTTGATAACTCCGTATCCGATAGACTCACGAATTTCTTCCAAGCTAGAACCAGAACCTCCATGGAATACAAAATCAATGGCGTTGTGTTCAACGCCATATTTTTCACTTACGTACTCTTGTGAGTTTTTTAAGATTTTTGGAGTGAGTTTAACATTTCCAGGTTTGTATACTCCGTGGACGTTTCCGAAGGCCGCAGCAATCGTAAATTGATCACTTACTTGAGAAAGTTCTTCAAAGGCATAAGCCACCTCTTCGGGTTGGGTGTAGAGTTTGGATACGTCAATATCAGTGTTGTCAACACCATCTTCTTCGCCACCAGTTACCCCTAACTCAATCTCAAGTGTCATTCCCATTTTAGACATACGAGCTAAGTATTCTTTACAAATGGCAATATTTTCTTCAAGAGGCTCTTCAGAAAGATCAATCATGTGTGAACTGAACAAGGGTGCTCCAGTTTCTTTGAAGTGTTGCTCACTAGCATCAAGCAAACCGTCGATCCATGGCAATAGTTTTTTGGCTGCGTGGTCCGTATGGAGGATGACAACAGCTCCATAGGCTTTGGCTAATTGGTGCACATGCTTCGCACCTGCCACAGCACCTGCGATGGCAGCTTTTTGTCCTTCATTACTCAATGCTTTACCAGCATTGAATTGGGCGCCTCCATTTGAAAATTGAACGATTACTGGCGCATTAAGCGCTGCAGCGGTTTCTAAAACGCCATTGATAGAATTGGATCCAATGACATTAACAGCTGGCAAAGCGAATTTTTTTTCCTTGGCTAATTTGAAAACTTCTTGAACTTGTTTTCCAGTGATAACACCGGGTGAAAAAGATAAACTCATGGTGATTTATTCTAATATTTTAAGCGGCAAAAATAGTATAAATTTTATCCTCTAAAAAGGATAATTGATACCAATTGTAAAGTTGGCTTTTCTAAGCTTGAAATCTGTGAGCCAACGCTCAGGTTTTGGAAGCGCCGGATTGTGTGTTTTAAACCCTGTATCCAAACGAAATAGAAAAAGACCAAAATCATATCTGAGTCCTATTCCAGACCCCACAGCCAGTTCTTCAAGATCATTGATCCCCTCAAATTTTCTTTTTGAGTCTGTTACATCATCACCTAAATTCCAGATATTTCCAACATCTGTAAATAACGCTCCTTTGAGAGCGCCAATAATATCAAATCTATATTCTAGATTGAGCGCCAATTTGAAGTTTGCCTCGTTGAACTCATTTCCTGTATTGCTGCTTCCTGGCCCCAATCTATACACTTCCCATGCCCGATTATCGTTGGCACCACCAGAAAAATATGAGCGGCTAAATGGTATGCTTGTTGAGTTTCCTAATGGAAGGGCCAGTCCTATAAAACTCCGAAACGCCAACACAGAAGCACCCCCTAAAAGCCAATGTCTGATGTAGTCAAATTCTCCCTTGATGTATTGAGTGTAGGGTAAGTCGAATAGCAAGTATGAATCGCCCTGTTCTTCCAAATTCAAACTCGGGGATAATAGGTGCAATAGATTGCCAGCGGTTTCAATTTTAAACCGAATCTGTGAGAAATTTTCATCAAAATAATCTGTTTGAGTATTATAGACAAAATCAAAACTTGAACCCAAAATCAAGTTGTTTTGTGTAAGTCTGTTTTTTCTTTCGTCAATTCGTTGTACCAATCGGTATTCAGGACTGTTGCCAGCGATTTCGGAATTGCCCGACAACACAAAATCTACAAACGATTCTACACCCAAGGGGATGTCCAGTGCATTGTTGTCAAAAAAATCGGATGTACCAGTTGTGTTTGAAGCCAATTGATTGAGTTCCGAAAAGGCATTGTTGTAAATGTTATAATAATTTTCAACGTTCTTATTGTTAATTAAAGCAAAATCGATCAGTTTAAAATCTATTCGCCTGTAGTCATTTGGTTCCCAACGATAACTCAGGTTGGCCGAAAAAGTTTGTTTGTCCAAACCAATGTTGTTTTGAATGGCGGTCCCCAAACTCAGTGCTGTACTCGGTTTTTGATCTACTGGAATGAGCTTGGAAAATATGTTTGGAGCAAATATTCGGGGAATATTAAGGCTGATATCTCCTCCAATTTCTGAAATCACCTGATCGCCAGATCGACCAATCGTCCCGCGTGCTGAAAGTTGTAGTTTTTCGGCTCCTTCAAATATGTTTAGTACGCTCAGACCTGAATTAAATGCAATTCCTTGATCTTGAATGTTGGACTGTGTAAGATCTGCCCCAAATTCAAGCCCAAATCGTTCTTTCGGACGTAAAATAATAGAAGCATTTAAGTTTTTTTGAAGACTGTCTGAGTAACTATAATTAATTGTTGGGTATTCAAAAACCTGAAGTCTATTGAGTTGTCGCAAACTTTTGTCTCTTGCTCCGTCGCTGTAAACATCCCCTGGGCGCAAACCAATCGCTTCTGCGAGAATTTTAGGTCTGTAGCGCAATTTGTTTTCGCTGAAAAATTCAAGTCCGTCAAATGATGTTGACTGTCCATAGTTAGCAGTCATAATTTCTTTACTTCCATCACTGGTATAAACAGCAACCTTATTTATTTTTTTGATTGAATGCTGCGATAAAGATCCTATGGCCTGATTGTTTGGCTGTGGCGCTTTTATGTTAATTTTAGTGGGAAGCAAGAAGTCAGTTCCAGTTGTGTCCCATAAGATCTCATAGTCAATAGAGTTCAATTGAAAATCATATACACCTGAATTTCTAAAATGTTGATACAGACGATTGCGCTCTGCCTCAAAAGCCAAGGTGTTAAAGGTGTCTCCTTTGTTAATGAAAGAACCTTTTTGAATTTCACGGTACAGCGAATCAATGACTGGACTTTGGATTTGAGTCCTGATGGTGTCTAAAGTATATGGAAGACCCGTTTGAATTTTATAGACCAAATTTTTTCTTTTCCTCTTTTGGTCTTCTAAAACTTCTTCTACCTCTATTTCTGCTTTAAAAAATCCATTATTTGAAAGGTAGGTTTGGATGTTATTCGCATAATTATTGTATAAAACTGAGTCAACCAGAGAGGGCGGCTCGCCGTTTCTTGTCTTCCACTCTTGAAAACGGATCTTGTAGGCTCTCATTTGGTCTATTTGTTTCTGAGACCATATCTTTTTCATTCTCGAAAGACGTTTGGGTTTTTTGAGCAACCATTGGTCAAAATCATTCCCAGCATTTGGATTGGCTCCTTGGTGCAGCATTAATTTCAGGGGAATGCCTAATAATTTTGTATTTGCTTTTTGGGGGACGAGTTTGCGTATTGAATCGGCATTGGTTTTTTCGCCATTGTACATAATAATGTTTTCACTGAGTAAAAACTGATTCTCATCCATCGTTTTATAAACACTGCATCCAGCGAAGATGATGGTAAAGCAAATGAATAATAGTATTTTTGGATCGGTGTGTTTCAAAAATCGCACTTTAATCATCAAAAATACGTCATTTGTATGTTTAGCAAAAGTCGGGCAAAGTACATTCAACAACTCTCTCAGAAAAAACACAGAAACCAATCTGGTTTGTTTGTTGTAGAAGGGCACAAATCTATACTTGAATTCATTCATTCGGGTCATCTACCTAAGGAATTGTATGTTTTAGACAATGCTTTATTTAAAGATCAAAATGCGTGGGTTGTTGATTTGAGTCAAATGAAGTCTTTAAGTCACTTAAATACACCGTCTAACGCACTGGCTGTTTTTTCAATACCCAATAAGTCATTATGCTCTAAAACAGATTTTATTTTAGCACTCGATGGTATTCAAGACCCTGGAAATATGGGCACCATCATTCGGTTGTGCGATTGGTTTGGGATCAATGAGCTGGTTTGCTCCAAGGATACTGTAGATTGCTACAATCCTAAAGTAGTTCGTGCAACTATGGGTTCACTGGCGCGTGTTGGTGTTTGTTATGTTGACCTAAATCATTGGCTAACCGAGCAAAAAGATTACATGATTGTTGGAGCTTCTATGAAAGGACCATCTATTTACAAGACTCCTATTCCTAAACGTACTATTTTGGTTATTGGAAATGAAGGGCAAGGCTTGTCCGCCTCAGTAGCAGATCAACTCCATAATGAGGTCTCAATCCCTCGATACGGCAAGGCTGAAAGTTTGAATGCGGCCATGGCGACTGGAATTTTGATTAGTGAAATCAGAAGGAGTCAAGCTACTCAAATATAAAATTCAAAAAGACCCCTCTTGTCTTAAAACCATCAATATTGGCGGTCCAAGAGTCTGAAACCAATTCATCATTCAAACCAAAGACCCCACGAATGGAAGGGGTAAATTTAAAATAGGGTAGATAGAGTTCGACACCCAAACCCAACTCCAAAGCATGCATTTGAGTGATTGTTCTGAATTCCCCAGAGTTGTTGTCTTCGGTGCTGTTTTCTTTACTGGATAAGTTTATGGAAGTTGAAGCGCCTGCGATAACATAGGGTCGGACATTGTGGAGTCGAAGAGCAGAAAACTTTAGAACCAGTGGCAATCGGATGTAGGTTGATTTGAGCTCTCTTGATAAGTTTGTAGATGTGGCTTCTGGCCAAGTGTCTGGAAAAGTAATGTTACGCTGGGTAGTAAACATTCCAGGCTCAAAACGAAGGTTGACATGGTTGATCAAACGCATATCGACAAACAGACCAACATTGAAACCATACTCGGGATTGATGTTTAATTGTTCAGAGCGATCTTCAACATAATCAGTCTTAAAATTTGTGTGGTTAAGACCAAGATAATAACCAAAACGAATCAGTTGATTTTCAGATGATTTTCTATAGTCCGGGACATATCTTTGTTGTCCGTAGGAGAAAACACCTCCCAATAGTGCTATAAAAAGTAAATACTTACCCACTAGGATTTGATTTTTTTGCATGATAGATCGTTACCACACCAAGGGTTTGGGGGTGATGGTTTACTTCAATAAACCCATTTTTTTCTAAAATATTGTTAAACCCCTTTCCATGTGGAAATGCTGCTGCTGAGTCGGATAGGTATTCATATGCGCTTTTGTCTTTAGAAAAAAGCCTTCCAATTATGGGTAAGAATACTTTACTATATAATTGATATCCTTGTTTGAAGGGGAATTTACTTGGAACAGATGTTTCCAATACGTAGAGTTGTCCTTCGGGTTTGAGAACGCGTAAAATTTCTTGTAGTCCTTTGTCTAGGTTTCCAAAATTTCGCACTCCAAAAGCTACGGTAGCAGCATCGATGGAGTCGTCGTCGAATGGCAAAGATTCTGCGTCGCCTACCACCATATCGATACGTTTTTCTAATTCTCTTTCTTTCACTTTGTTTTTGCCGATAGCAAGCATTTCAGGTGCAATGTCTAATCCTGTAATCTTTGTCTTTTTGATATTGCTAAGGGCAAGAGCCAAATCTCCTGTTCCTGTGGCTAAGTCCAATATGGTTTTTGGGTTTTGTTTTTGAACCATTTTCACTAAGGTGTTGCGCCATTTTTTGTCGATTCCCATTGAAATCACTCGATTGAGCATATCGTAGTTAGAAGCGATGTTGTCAAACATCTGAGTAACCTGCTGCTTCTTGGTTTGCTTCGAGTTTTTGTAGGGAGTGACCATTTTTTTGGACATAACAATTTTTAAGCAAAGATAATCGAATGGACGAACAAAGGGCATTTCTGGGGGCACAACGCAAAATCTTCTATATTTGTGCCGACAAACCATTAGCCCTTCATGAAAATTATCATAGCAGGCGCAAGCGATGTGGGACTTCACTTGGCAAAACTGCTTTCATTTGAGTCTCAAGACATTACACTCATTGACTGTGTCAAGGATGATCTCAATTATGCCGATACCCATTTGGATATTCGGGCCATCAAAGGTGACCCATCTGCACTGAGTACACTCAAAAAAGCAGATGCGGGTGCCTCTGATATGATGATAGCGGTGACACCCTCGGAGACAACAAATTTGATGTGCTGTTTGTTGGCCAAACAATTGGGTTGTAAACGCACCATTGCCCGTGTAACCAATATTGAATTTGACAAGTACAAACAAGATGTTGATTTTCATTCATTAGGTATTGATGAACTTATTTCACCCGAGGAACTTGCGGCTAAAGAAATTCAGCTTTTGGTCAATCAATCTGCTTTTAACAATAGTTATGAGTTTGAAGGAGGTGCTTTGACCATGATGGGCACTACCTTGCAAGCTTCTGCACCCTTTGTTGGTAAATCTGTTAAACAAGCTGCTGCCTTTTTTCCTGAAGTCCATTTTATGCCCATTGCTATCAAAAGAGTTGACAGCACATCAACACTCATACCTAGAGGAGACACGATGTTTGAGGCGGGTGATCAAGTGTACTTTATCAGCTCTAAAGAAGGAATGGATGAGCTGTATAAACTCACTGGCTTTACCCAAAAAAATGTCGAAGATGTGATGATTCTTGGTGGAGGACGTATTGGTTCTAAGACCGCAGAAGAGCTTTGTGCTAAAGGAGTTCGTGTAAAATTGGTTGAGTTAGACAAAGAGAAAGCCATTTCACTTGCCGAACGCCTTCCCAATACCTTAGTGATTCATGGAGATGGACGCAATGTTGAGCTACTTGTAGAGGAAAATATCGAAGGTATGGATGCCTTTCTAGGTGTTACCGATGATTCTGAAACGAATATTATGTCTTGCTTGATGGCTAAGTCAAAACATGTATCTAAAATTATCGCCTTAATTGAAAACACTGACTATTTTGAGCTGACCAAGTCTATTGGTGTTGACACATTGATCAATAAAAAATTATTAACCGCTAACACCATTTTTAGATACATACGCAAAGGAAAGGTTGTTGATTTGGCCAAGCTCAATAATATGGACGCTGAGATATTGGAGTTTGTTGTCAGCCCTGAGTCCAAAGTTTTAGGAAAAAAAATTCGTGATTTAGGCTTGTCCCGAACGGCTACCATAGGAGGTGTGATTCGCAATGGCGAAGGGGTGATTGCATTGGGTGATTTCGAAATTTTCGCCGGGGATCGTGTGTTGGTTTGTTGTTTGCCTAAGTCCATTTCTAGAATTGAACGTATGTTTCGTTAAGCATGTTTCATTACAAAACCATTTTGCACATACTTGGGTTGTTGTTGCTTTTCAACGCCGCAGCCATGCTGGTTGCTACATTGGTGAGTTTGATAGTAGATGATGGTGCAAGCTCAGGACTGTTATTATCTACAGGAATTACTTTTGGAGTAGGTCTATCAATGATGTTGTTGACCCTCAAACAAAAGAGAGAGATTAAAAAACGTGATGGCTATTTAATCGTGGTCTTAGGGTGGTTGGTGATGGTTGTTTTTGGAACCTTACCTTTTCTACTTACCGGATCTGTCCAAGCAATTACCGATGCTTTTTTTGAAACCATGTCTGGGTATACGGCTACGGGTGCTACCATTATCCAAGACATAGAGGCATTGCCCAAAAGTTTGATACTATGGCGATCTTTAACCCATTGGTTAGGGGGGATGGGAATCATTGTCTTAGCGATTGCCATTCTTCCCCTTCTTGGTATTGGAGGTGTGCAGTTGTTTAGCGCAGAGGCCCCTGTTGTTGGTGGTGACAAGCTTCATCCTCGTATCAGTGATACGGCTAAACGATTATGGTATATTTATGTAGGTTTTACCGCACTACAAACTCTGCTATTATCGATAGCTGGTATGTCTGTTTTTGACGCTGTAAATCATGCGATGAGTACGATGGCATCAGGGGGGTTTTCAACCAAAAACAATAGTATGGCATACTGGAACCATTTGCCTGCGGTTCAGTACATTGTTATTGCGTTCATGTTTTTAGCTGGATCCAATTTTGTGTTAATCTACTTGGCGCTGAAGGGTAAATTCAAAAAAGTATTTGCCGATAATGAATTTCGTTGGTATGCAGGTTTTATACTCGCTTTTGCAACCATCAGTTTTTTGGGGATTTACACCAAAGTAGACCTTAGCTCGGCATCAATCATTGATCATCCCCAAGTTTTAGGGAAACTTGAGAGCAGCTTTCGTCATGCTTTGTTTCAGGTAGTGGCTGTGATTACCACCACTGGGCTTGTTACTGCTGATTTCACCTCATTTACGCCATTTTTGACCATGTTGTTTTTCGGACTTTTCTTCTTAGGAGGCTCGTCTGGTTCTACTTCTGGCGGAATTAAAGTAGTTCGTCATTTGATTTTGATAAAAAATAGTTTTTTAGAATTTAAAAAATCCCTTCATCCCAGCGCAATTTTGTCGTTACGTTTAAATAACACTTC
>Ga0208880_1000201_pt1 | contig 12641 bp, 12 predicted proteins | sample Knorr_S23_td_Sur_FD_185606 | JGI IMG/M metagenome (GOLD analysis project Ga0208880, IMG submission 185606) | Marine microbial communities from Southern Atlantic Ocean transect - Knorr_S23_td_SurfaceB_ad_5m_LV_B (SPAdes) (version 2) | ecosystem: Environmental > Aquatic > Marine > Oceanic | place...
TCAAAAGCTGTCAAAGGCTTATTCGCAGCCAAGTGTGCAACCAGTGCCTTTGTTTTTTTACCAATGTTTTTAAAAGTAAAGCCCGTACTTGCTTTGGTCCATCCACCTGCAGAGCCAATATGAAGCACCCGCTTGGTGTTGTTTCGAGCAAAAGGGTAACAGGTCATTGGGATGCGACCGAATTCTTCTTCGAGAATCTCATAATCAGCAATGTTTTTTTTGTCTAAATAGGCTTTTAGTGCTCCTTCGTATTCTTCTTTCGACAAGAGTTCTTTTGAAAACAAAGTATATTCTATCAAAGCTTCTGTAGTACTTGTGGGCAATACATACATAAACCTTGTGTTCTTTTTTTGAGGAATGTCGAAGTCCATAAAGGTAGCTGTGTGTGCATCAAATACGGGCTTTTGGGTCTTTATAAACCAACCTAAAAAGTGTTGTTGCAAGACGGGGTATTTTTTTTGACGGGTCATTTGATCCCAGTCTAAAATGCTGTTGAATAACATCTGTCCAACATACTGACCTTCAGAAGTAGTGACAACAACTCCATCATTATTTTCTTCAAAATGCTCGACAGACTGATGTTTGATTTGACAATTGGAGTGATTTCGTAAAGCTCTATAAATCAAATCGTACCACGAAGCACTTCGAATCATTTTATAGGACAAGGACCTTAGGTCTATCTTTTGTTGATGTGTAGGACTTTTGAACTGAACGGAGTTCCAATGAGCATGTAACAATTCATCCCACTCTCCTTGATTTTTTTCCCAATAGCACCAAGTTCGATCGTTTTTTTTGCTGGAATCTTTTTCCAAAACCAAAATCGATTTTTTGCTCAAATCAGGGTGTTGTACCAGCCTGTAGGCCAATTGTAATCCCGATGCACCCCCACCGGCTATGATGTAATCGAATTGTTTCACACGCTCGTTGCTTACTGACAAACATACAAAATTCAAACAGGCAAAAATCTTTAGCCAAATCTAATTTTATTTTTTAGACTTGTCTAAAAATTTATATCTTTGCTGCATGAGTCATAGCCTCTCAAAAGAGAACTATCTAAAGGCCATTTTCCATGCGTCTCAGCAAACAAAAGGGTCTGTGCCTACGACGGCCATTTCCAAAAAAGTGGGCGCTAAACCATCTTCGGTTACTGACATGGTTCAGAAATTAGACGAAGAGGGGTTGCTAGAGTATCAGAAATATAAAGGAGTAACCCTTTCCGAAGCTGGCAACAAAGCAGCATTGCAAGTGATTCGCAAACACCGCTTATGGGAGTCTTTTTTAGTAGAGCATTTAAACTTTAATTGGGATGAGGTACATCAGGTAGCTGAACAATTAGAGCATATTCAATCAGACAAGTTGATCAACGAATTGGATAGATTTTTGGATTTTCCGACTAGAGATCCCCATGGAGATCCCATTCCCAACAGGGCGGGATATATGAAAACCTCAAACAAAAAACTGTTGGTTGACATGAAAGTGAATCAACCAGGAGTTTGTGTGGGTGTCAAAGACAACTCATCTGAATTTTTGCAGTACTTAGACAAGCGGAACATAGGATTAGGGACCCGCCTAACGGTACTTTACCATGAACACTTTGATGGCTCCTTACACCTCCAAACAGAGACATCGACCTTGATGATATCGAGTAAAATCGCACAAAACATTTACGTAAATCTTTTATAACATGTTTGACCAAATTCTTCAATTTTTTGAACAAACCCCTCCTGTTTTAGGTGCTTTGTATGCAACCTTATTCACATGGGGGTTGACCGCCTTAGGGGCCTCTTTTGTTTTTTTCTTTAAGACCATGAACCGTGCCTTTTTGGACGGTATGTTGGGTTTTACAGGGGGTGTGATGGTCGCGGCCAGTTTTTGGAGCTTGCTGGCTCCGGGGATTGAAATGAGTCCAGGTGAAGGATTTGTGAAAGTCATCCCAGCGGCCATAGGATTTGCCCTTGGTGCCCTATTTATTTTTGGGATGGATAAGGTTTTACCTCATATTCATATCAATTTTAAAGAATCGGAAGGCATCAAAACACCTTGGCATCGAACCACATTATTGGTATTGGCGATCACCTTACACAACATTCCAGAGGGGTTGGCCGTGGGTGTTTTGTTTGGCGGCGTGGCTGCTGGTATACCCGAAGCTTCTATTGCGGGAGCTGTGGTCTTAGCGATGGGAATTGGTATTCAGAATTTTCCAGAGGGAATTGCGGTTTCTATGCCCATGCGAAGACAAGGCCTTAGTAGAAGAAAAAGCTTTTTTTATGGGCAGGCTTCTGCTATTGTTGAACCGATTGCCGGTGTGATCGGTGCCTTGGCAGTAACCTTCTTTACGCCCATATTGCCTTATGCCTTGGCTTTCGCAGCCGGTGCCATGATTTTTGTGGTAGTCGAAGAGGTAATCCCCGAAACCCAACAAGACAAATACACAGACATTGCCACCTTGGGCTTTATAGGTGGGTTTATTGTGATGATGATTTTGGATGTGGCTTTGGGTTAAAAATACTATATTCGTACTGTATAACCGCCCAAATCTGATTTTTGACTTTCACTTTTTCCCCAAATAGTAATTGTTCAGCCTCAAAACAGCTGGGCATAAAACTTAACCTATGCTACGTTTTTATTTTCTCTTAGTTTCTGTTTTTGTGTGCACCCTTAATGCACAAACTACCATACAGCTTTCGGAAGCGATTGTTAATTACACCTCTACATATGATGAAGTAACGGATACCTCCAAAGGAGGTTTTTTGTTTGGTTTTACCATCGACGATGATGCCACCATGTACATCTCCGCAAACCGTATCTCTTATACCGCAGACCTTAGTGGAAATCCTCCCTTTCCCGTTGTGGTCTATATAGATGAATATACTGGAGTCAATGGCAATGGTATTTCTGAAGGAGAAGAGATTTTTGAATATATATTTTATGGCGAGTACTTATATGCTAGAGTTGGAGCTTCACCGGATAATGAAAACCACAATCTGCTTCATAGAATTGTCCGAATAGATGTTGACGAGACATCTCCCGCACTTGTTGATATAACTGCCAAAGAAAACATAAACTCTTCGAATGTATCTGACCTTTTTATTGAAGGAGATACATTGTTTTACAGCGATACCGTTGAGAATGAATTTGATTCTGATCAAGAAGTTATTAAAAAAATGAACCTTTCTGCAGTTGACCCCGGTGAAACCATTGAAACGGTATATACTGCCACAAATGATGATCTTTTATCATATACCATTCACAATGGCTTTCTCTACACCATAGAAATTTTTGAAGATCAACACGCAGCCCAAAACCTTATTATACTTAAAACAGCTCTAGAAGATAGCACCCCACAAGAAACGGTGATTTCTTTGACAACCGATTTATTTTATGACAACTTGATTACCAATGGGAATCATTTGTTTTTTACTGAGGATACTAACGATGAAGTATATACAATAAACCTAACTGAAGACCAACCGTCCATAGAAACGTTAATAACCTTTTCGGACGGAGAGGAAGGGCCTTTTGATTCTGAAGAGAATTTTTTTCTTAATCAGATTAATCTTCAAGAAAATGTTCTTTATGTAGGTGCCAATAATGACATTGCCGAAAAGGGGTATGTTTTTGCTTATGAACTCCCTGAAGAGTTTACCCTAAACTCCGATAAGGCTTTGCTACCTCAAACCGTTATCTATCCCAATCCGGCCAAAACGCGGGTTGTTGTTGAGGGTTCGGTTCAGGAGTATAAAATCTATAATTTGGTAGGGCAAGAGGTACTTTCAGGTAATTTTGACGCAGATCAGCAAGCTGCAATAGATATCCATGGACTTAATTCGGGGGTTTATTTGTTAAAGATTGACGAAAAAAATGTTAAAAAGTTGGTAATCGAAGATTAGTGTTTGTTTTAATGACATCCACAGTCGGAAGTGCCACAGCCTGATTTTTTTTTACGGGGCCAGAACTTTCGCACCAAATAAGCGATAGATGCAAGGACAGCCAAGACAGTGAGTAGGGTGTTCATAGGTTAAAAATACAAGAAGATTTGATAGGTAACAAAGGCTGCAATATAGGCGATGGCTGTCATGGACACCAACTGTATCGCAGGCCACTTCCAACTGTTGGTTTCTTTGCGCACTATGGCCAAGGTACTCATACATTGCATAGCAAAGGCATAGAACATCATAAGAGACATGCCTGTAGGCAGATCAAAGGTGGGTTTCCCATTGGGTTTTACTTCGGCAGCCATACGGTTTTTGATGGTGTCTTCTTCGTCACTACCCACGTTATAAATTGTTGCCAGGGTTCCTACAAATACCTCGCGAGCAGCAAACGAACTGACCAGTGCGATGCCAATTTTCCAATCGTAGCCCAGAGGTCTGATGGCAGGCTCGATGGCTTTACCAACCAACCCTAAATAAGAATTTTCGAGCTTGTGTGCTACTACTTTTTGTTCTAGAGCATCGCCTGTGAGTTGGGTAGATTCTACAACGATTTTTTCTGCCTCTTTAAAGTTTTCACCAGGCCCGTTAGAAGCCATTACCCATAACAATACAGAGATAGCCAAAATGATTTTCCCAGCTTCAAGAACAAAAGATTTTGTTTTATCATAGACCGTTATCAATACATTGCGCAACAAAGGGAGTCGGTAGTTCGGCATTTCTACCACAAAGGTGTTAGCGTGTGGTAGTTTAAGTAATTTGTTCATGATCTGGGCTGCGATGATGGCCATGGCAAACCCTAACAGATAGAGTCCCATCAGTACAAGCCCTTGAAGATTGGCACCTAATACACGAGTATCTGGGACTACCAAAGCAATCAAAATTAAATAGACAGGTAGCCTAGCTGAGCAAGTAGTAAAAGGGGTCACCATAATGGTGATAAGCCTTTCTTTCCAATTTTCTATGTTCCTAGTAGCCATGATTGCAGGAATCGCACATGCCGTTCCTGAAATCAGAGGGACCACACTCTTGCCGCTCAGGCCATAGCGTCTCAATACACGATCCATCATAAAGACTACACGACTCATATAGCCCGACTCCTCTAAAAGAGAAATAAATATAAATAAGACTGCAATTTGGGGAATAAAAATTACAACACCCCCAATACCTGGAATAATGCCTTCTGCGATGAGCTTGGGCACAAACCAACTCGGCAAATGGGTTTTGGCCATTTCGCTTAGTGACACAAAGGTACTGTCTATGGCATCCATAGGATAGCTACTCCAATCAAAAATGGCTTGAAAAATGGTCAGAAGGATGACAAAGAAAATCACATACCCCCAAAATTTATGGGTCAACACCCTATCGAGTCGGGCACGAAAATCAGTAGCTTCTTCCAAATTGATTTTGTAACTCGATTTGAGTACTTCATTGATAAACTGGTACCTTTTGATGGTTTCGCGTTGTTGCAGTCTCTTTAGAAAAGACGCCGATCGGGTGTGAGACCCCTCGCTTTGATCAATGCTGTTTCTGTTGATTTTTGCGAAGTTGACATCTTGTGTGATGACCAACCAAAGCTTGTACACAGTTTGGTTAGGAAATGTTTTTTGAAGGCTTTCAAAATAGGAAGTATCAATTTGGGTAAAGTCCAAACAAGAGGTCGAGGAAAGTTTTCTGTGATTGGCAATGAGGTTTTTTAGGTCGTCAATCCCTGTTTTTTTTCGCGTGCTGATCAGCGCAATTTTGGTTTGCAGGGCTTTTTCCATCTTCTCTACGTCTATAGAGATGCCTTTGCGCAGCATGCGGTCCGACATATTGATTGCCAATAGGGTGGGGATGCCCAAGTCTTTGATTTGGGTAAATAGTAACAAATTGCGTTTTAGATTTTCTACATCTGCGATTACTATGGCTACATCCGGATAATCTTTATCATTTTTATTTAAAAGCAACTCAATGACTAGATTCTCATCTAAGGACGATGCATTAAGGCTGTAGGTTCCTGGTAGGTCGATGATGTGGGCTTTGGTTCCTTTGGTTAGGTTACAGATACCTTCTTTTTTCTCGACGGTTATCCCAGGATAATTCCCCGTTTTTTGATTGAGACCAGTAAGGAGGTTAAAGACAGATGTTTTCCCCGTATTTGGGTTTCCGATCAAAGCGATATTGATGCGTTTGCTCACAAAGCCAGTTTTTTGATGTAAATCTTATAAGCTGTTTCGCGACGAATGGCCAGGTGGGCACCATTGACATTGAGGTACATGGGATCATTGAAAGGAGCAAGCTGTACCAACTCAATCAGATTTCCAGGCAAGCAACCCATCTCGATGAGTTTTAAGGGCACACTGTCAGTAACTAAATCTTCGATGATTGCTCTTTCTCCTTTGTTGAGCTCAGCTAAAGTCATCAGCTCCTTTTATTTAGATTAAATTTAAAGAAGCAAATCTACACAATATTAAAACCTTCACAAATTTATTTTTCTTGTAGTAGGATGTTAAGGTCTGTTAAGATTTTGTCCATGTCTTCCCGCAATGTTCCGTCGTAATAACCACGAATGCGTCGTTGCTTATCTACCAAGACAAAATTTTCAGTATGAATCATATCATGCGCTCCTCCGTCTCCATCTTCTTGAACCACGAGGTATGATTTTCGAGCCAAGGTATAAATGTCTTTTTTGTTACCTGTCAAAAGGTTCCAACGCTGATCATCCACCCCTTTTTCCAAAGCATATTTCTTAAGCACAGGCACACTGTCTATTTCAGGGGTAACAGAGAAAGATAACAGTTTCACATTGGGTAAATCCTCTAATTGTGATTGAAGATACACCATATTATTGGTCATAATTGGACAGATGCTGGGACAGGTGGTAAAGAAGAAATCGGCTACATATATATGGTTGTCGTAATCTTTGTGTGTAATTGTTTGTCCATTTTGATTGGTCAGGCTAAAGTCTGCTATGGTGTGGTATTTTTTGACATACTGGATGGATTCATCTACCAGCTCTGGGTCTACCATAGCAGGTTGATAAACGGGCAAGGTGGGTGTAGGTTTGAGCGCGCGATAAAAGAAAAAAACAATGACAACAGAAACTGAAATCAAGATACCTAAAAAGCGTTTGTATTTCCCAAAAAAATCAATCATAGCAGTTATACAAAGGTAATATATTGAGGGGAATTGTTCACTACTCCATCTGCGCTATAATCTTCGATATTGTATTAAAAATAGATTACCTTTGGCTTCTTAAAAATCAGATTATGGACCCCATTGTCATCAAGATAATAATGTTTATTCTTTCGCTTTCTCTTCTGATTGTCCTTCACGAGTTGGGTCATTTTATACCAGCGCGTATGTTTGGAACACGTGTTGAGAAATTCTTTTTGTTTTTCGACGTCAAGTTTGCCTTATTTAAGAAGAAAATCGGCGATACGGTATATGGCATTGGTTGGTTGCCTTTGGGGGGCTATGTCAAGATTTCGGGTATGATCGACGAGAGTATGGACAAAGAGCAAATGCAACAACCCCCTCAACCTTGGGAGTTTCGATCCAAACCCGCTTGGCAAAGGCTGATCATCATGTTGGGTGGGGTAACTGTAAATCTAGTTTTGGGATTTGCGATCTATATGCTCATCATGTTTACGTGGGGAAAAACGATTGTTAAACAAGATGATTTGCCTTATGGACTGACCGCTACTCCAGTAGTAGAGGCATTGGGCTTCCAAAACGGTGACCGTGTTTTGGCATTTGATGGACAACCATTAGAAGATGCAGGAGATGTGTTTTTCTATATGTTGATGCGCTCTCCACAAACCGCCTTGGTTGAGCATGCGGATGGCAACCAAGAAATCATTCAAATTCCTCAAGACATTGACACCCAGCTTTTTAAATCGGGCGAGCGTCCTTTTTATGCTTATTATCCATCCATCCTTGGTGTGGTAACAGAGGATTCTCCTGCTGCTGTTGCGGGACTTTTAGAAGGGGACGTCATTCGATCTGTAAATGGTTATGCGATCAGCTCATGGCCCGAATTTATACGCTATATGGAAAGTCAGACCAAACCCGAAATTTCATTAGAAATTCAGCGTGCAGACGATTTGATGAGCCTTGATATTCCTGTGGATGCAGAAGGTAAAATAGGTGTAGGACCCCTCCCTCTTGACATAACATCTACGAAGCTTTCATATTCTATTTCCGAAAGTATTGAAGAGGGTTTTTGGTATGGGTACAACACTCTGTACGACTATGTAGCTCAGTTTAAGTTTGTCTTTACCAAACAGGGGGTTTCCCAGCTCGGAGGTTTTGGCACGATTGGCAGCTTGTTTCCTGGTGCATGGGACTGGCAGGCTTTTTGGCATACGACAGCTTTGATTTCTATCATATTGGCCTTTATGAATGTGTTGCCGATTCCGGCCTTGGACGGTGGTCACGTGATGTTTTTACTTTATGAGATGATCACTGGCCGTAAACCCCACGACAAAGTTTTGGAGGTGGCACAGATGATCGGTATTATATTGTTGTTGGGTTTATTTATATATGCCAACGCCAATGATGTCATGCGATTTTTAGGGTAAAAATAGGTTTCGATTGCAGTGCTTTTTTGTTTGTTGGTAGTCAAAAACCAATTATATTTGCGCTCACATTCCTCCTTAGCTCAGTTGGTTAGAGCATCTGACTGTTAATCAGAGGGTCCTTGGTTCGAGCCCAAGAGGGGGAGCAGAAAAGCAGAAAAGCAGCCGATAGGTTGCTTTTTTGTTTTCTCACCTTTTGGGGGAGAACCTGCCTATCGGACAGACTGGGTTTACCCCGAACTTGTTTCGGGGAGCCCAAGAGCCTGCCTGCCGCAGGCAGGGGGGAGCAACTTAAAATGATAAAGCCGTTATACTATTATAGTATAGCGGTTTTTTCTTTTTCTAAAGACCTGAGAATGGTTTTCTCTCAGAATATTTTCAAGACCCAGGAATTGTTAATATTACTTCTACTTTTGTACTATGATTGAGATATCTACAATAATTGAACTTATGACATTTGGATCTTCAACAATGTTTGGAATCCTCTTTATATCTAATCGTTTCAATAACAGAAAAGGCAACCCCTTTTTAGGATTATTTATGATTTCCCTTGGTTATTTCTTATTACAAGGGGTATTATATGACTTCTATGAAAAAGAAGTGTTTCAATTCGATGTTGTATTATTCTTTCTTGTTTTGCTCTTATTTTATATAAATAAAACTATCGGTAATACTGTCAAAAAGTGGCATTATTTATTGATTATTCCTGGAGTTTTAATGAACATAACCACGAACTCGACTGTTCTTAATAGAATCTTATTTTTTCATATGTTAAATGATATATTTTATCTCTTAACATTATTATTAATAATTTATTTATTTAAAATATTGAGGGAACATGAACTTAACCTTAAAGAATTTTATTCAGATACTGAGAAAAAAACATTGTCATGGTTAAAAACACTCATTGTAATTATTTTTTCCTTCTACTCTTTTGAGTTTGTAGAAGGTATTATTTTACCAACTTATAAATCGGATGAATTAGAATCTATTCTTTCAATACTCTATTCTATATTTCCTTTCTCAATAGTGTATTTAATTGGTTTAAATGGATTTTCTCAGACTCAGATCTTCAAAAACAAACTGTCAAAGCAAAAGACAAAGGATGAGTTAAATAAAAATTCAAATCAATTAGATCTTGAAACACAATCTCGTTTTAATCAATTAGAAAGGACTATTGTCAAAGAGAAGATTTTTACACAACAAAACCTTACACTTAGAGATCTGTCATTATCTTTAAATATAAAGGAACGTAACCTTTCCATAATGATAAATTCAAATACAGGTGACTCATTCTATGCATATATCAACAGGCTTAGAATAGAGGAGTTTAAGCATCTGTTAACTCAACCTGAATATCAAAAGTTTAGTTTATTTGGACTTGCTCAAAAGGTAGGGTTTTCTTCAAAATCAACATTTTACAAGGCTTTCCAAGAGATCGAAAATAAAACCCCAAAATCATATTTAGTGGGTTTAAAAAGTTCGTCTAACCTCAAACGAAATCACAGTATATAATTACTGCTCATGTTTTAGTTATGTTTGTTTTAAAACAGCATAACCTTGAATAACAAACACAGATTCTCGCTATTTTATTTATTGATTATCCCAGTTAGTATATTGACTTTAATTAAATGCGAGACGGTTGATATCACCTACGTTCCAATTGACAATAATAGAAGTGCCTTAGACCATGCATATGAATGTGAAGAAACATTAGGCCCACTCCCCAAGTTTAGTTGTGATGATGCAATTGAAGTACCAACAACTAAAAATGGGATTCAACTTAACTCTGATAGTTCAAATTATTTGGATTGTGATCATCCATGGGCTTTCGGTATGGCATGTCAAACAGGAAATAAAGTGGGCAGATACCAAGGAATTAATGCCGATGGAAGTGAAAATTTAGATGTTGTATTCATCACTTTTTGTAGAGATGGAGGTTTAGGTGTTATAGGCCATAAATTATCTACAGGTGAAACTTGTTTCTTTTCGATTTTAGATGGAGTTGAAAATAACAACCTTCCAACACCTGGAGAATCGGGTTACAATGAAAAGTGGATGACCCCCTCAGCTGTGGAAGCAGATCAATGTGTTAATTGTCATATGTCCAGCCCCTTTCTACACACACCAGCTGTTGACCAACTCCAACACCCTCAAATTCCAAATGAACTTCTTGTGCCATTAACAGGTAATACTCCCTACTCCGTAATTGGAGAGGAATTTCGTCAACCTTTCAATGCTAATATTCAAAACTCATGTACCACTTGTCATCGACCTCAATGCACAGAACAGTTTCAAAACTATCCACTCGACGAACTGGTCATGCCTCCGCCTTTTACAAATATTACTGAGTTTGATCATAGTGAAATATCACAGGTAGATAGACAAGCAATAAGGGATTGGTGTCAAACTTTAGGACTTGATTCCTTTACAGGTAGTGGAGATTGAGAATAAAACATTCAAAAATGAACAGAACAAATTTTAGTATTAGTGTTGTTGTGATGATTTTATTATCAGGATGTATTCAATCAATAATTCCTGGGGAATACCTTGATAGTACAATTCCAATAGATTCGATTGTTACTTACGAAAATCAAATTAAATCAGTTATCTCTCAGAATTGTATTGCTTGCCATTCTGGGAATAATCCCAATGGAAACCTAAGGCTTGAAAACTATAATCAAGTTCGCAATGCATCAGAAAACGGAACTCTTATTCAAAGAATTAACGATGCTGCTAACCCTATGCCTACATCAGGTTTGATGTCAGTTTCAACAAGAGCTCTCTTTGATGAATGGGTGAATAATGGATTCATAGAAAATTAGAAATGATGAAAAATCAAATTTTCCTTCTTTTTTTTCTATTGTTGTCATTTCAACTGAATGCTCAAAAATACTTTACACGATCTGGGGTTACACAATTTGAGGCCTCTGAAAAAGCCTTCGAGCCCGTTGAAGCGATAAATAATTCCACCACAGTAATATTAGATACTCCCAATGGATCCATCGTATCACAAGTCTTCATTGCTGGTTTTCAGTTTAAAAACGCCTTGATGCAAGAGCATTTTAATGAAAACTACATGGATACACACCAATACCCTAAAGCTACTTTTAAAGGGAATCTTAAAAATTTTTCTTTGGAGAATTTAAACTCCGATGAACGTTTTGAATTGAGCGGAACACTCTCTGTTCGGGGCATAGAAAAAAGTATCGAAACAACTGTAAATGTTAAAGAAGAAAACAACCGAATATATGTCTCAGGGATGTTTTTTGTAAGTCCTCAGGATTTTAAAATTAAAATTCCCTCAATCGTCAGAGACAAAATTGCTAATCAAATACAGATCAAGATTGACTATGAACTTTTTGAAAAAAAATAAAGTTGTTTTCATCGTTTCTGTAATGTTGGTATTTACTGTTGGAGTAGGTTATGTTTATCAATACATATCGATGTCACCAAAAGACATAGTTGAAATAACTCCTGAATATGTAGGTGATGCAACTGAATTTAACTTCTTAGTAACCGATAATCTTTCTTATTGGACAGGTAAAGTGGTTCAAATCACTGGAGAGGTGACTGAGTTGACTGAGGGTGGAGTAGTAATTAATGGTACCATATTTTGTCAATTTGAAAATGGGAACGACCTAAAATCAATTGTTGAAAATCAACAAATTAATATCAAAGGAAAATTAGTTGGCTTTGATGAAATATTAATGGAAATAAAATTAAATCAATGTATTCTACCTTAAAAAACTCACTTTTAATATTAATGGTATTACCATGTTTTTGTTTAGGACAAGAATATGATTTACTAAAGGAGTTGGATAGTTTAGATCAAAATCAAGATTCATTCCAATTACCCGCTTTTAAAGCCCTACAAATTGGAAATTTACAATCTACAAAAGTGATTGATAAAGGAGATTTATATATGGTTGTGGCACATCGTTTTGGGTATTTAAAGTCAGGTATCGGTGAGTTCTACGGATTAGATCAAGCCAACACAAAAATAAAATTGATTTATGGGCTATGGAAAAATTTACAAATTGGTGTCAGTAGAGATAGTTATGAAAAAACATACTCTGGAACAACGAAATATCGAATATTAAAACAATCTGAAAACAAACTTGTCAATATAGTTTTTTATGGAAGT
>Ga0208880_1000203_pt1 | contig 12600 bp, 13 predicted proteins | sample Knorr_S23_td_Sur_FD_185606 | JGI IMG/M metagenome (GOLD analysis project Ga0208880, IMG submission 185606) | Marine microbial communities from Southern Atlantic Ocean transect - Knorr_S23_td_SurfaceB_ad_5m_LV_B (SPAdes) (version 2) | ecosystem: Environmental > Aquatic > Marine > Oceanic | place...
AAAAGCGACTCGAAATGATCGAACATGTCGTCAAATCCAACGCTAAAAGGTCTAAGTGAATTAAAGATCGATAGATCCTTACTTGTCATAGTTTCCTCCTTTGTTAGCAAGGTTTATGTTAGTCCCGTTAGGCGACTAACAAGTAAGATGTATGAACGATTTTTAAAATTTCAAGATAGCTAGACGTTTAGCTTATTAGTAATTTTTAACGCAAAGGCATAATCAAAAGCAACTTCTTCAATAGCTGCATCCCGGCCAGATTTACCACCGTGACCAGCGTCCATTTCACATTTAAATAACAATAAATTATTATCAGTCTTCAAATCTCTTAACTTTGCAGTGTACTTTGTAGGTTCATCGAATAAGACACGATTATCTGACAAGCTCGTAGTAACTAACATATGCGGATAGTCTTTCTTCTCTAAATTTTCATACGGGGAGTAGGATCTAATATATTCAAAGTGATCTTTATTTTCTTTGGCATTACCAAACTCATTAAATTCGCCTGCAGTTAAAGGTAACGAATGGTCCATATTTGTTGTTAAATTATCAACAAAAGGCACAGCCATAATAATACCTAAAAATAACTGAGGACTCATGTTAGCAACAGCGCCCATCAACAAACCTCCAGCTGAACCTCCATAACCAATTATTTTTCCTTTGCCTGTATATTTTTTATCAATCAAATAATTTGCACAGGAAATATAATCTTTAAAAGTATTTTTTTTGTTCATCATCTTACCTTCTTCCCAATACTTCATACCCCGCTCCATACCCCCACGGATATGAGCAGTTGCCCAAATAATATCTCTATTGATAAGACTTAGTCTTGTTGTAGAAAAACTAGGTGGAATTGAATGGCCGTAACTACCATAACCGTATAATAACAAATTTGCTGACCCATCTAATTTAGTATTTTTATGATGTGTAATAGTAATTGGTATTTTACGACCATCATGACCATCACAATTTACTCTTCTTACAATATAATCATCTCGGTTATAGCCCGAGGGAATTTCTAATTCTTTGACAAGTTTTTTTTCTTTTGTTTTTAAATTATACTCATAAGTTCTAGTAGGCGTTTTAGGTGACTCGTAACTAACACGAACAATGTCTGTATTTTTATCTTTTTGTTTTAAACTGATCCCTGGACTAATAACTTCTTCATCAGATATGATTAATTCTTCCTCGTGATCAGTTTTGACATTTCTGACAAATAACTTTGATAAAGCGTTAATTTTTTCTGATCTTAAAATCCAATCCTTTAAAAAAACCAAACCCCCAATTAAAACTTCATCTTTTGCTGGAATAAAGTCTTCCCACTGACCAATCGCTGAATGTTTACAACGAACAATTTTAAAGTCTTTAGCATTATCATTAGTATGCATCCAAAAATAACTATCCCAACTGTCAATTGAATACTCTATACCCGCTTTTCTTTTTATAAATAATTTTGGCTGAGGAATTTTTTCATCATGAGTAAAATAATATTTTTCTGAAGTTGTATGTTCTGAGGAAGTAATAAAATAAAATTTTTCATCTGTGCTTGTTCCAATACTGCAAGTAAAACTATCTTCTTTTTCCTCAAAGATGAGTAAATCATCTTTTTGTGATGTACCAATTTTGTGACGAAAAATTTGTTTTGGACGATGAAGTTTATCCAGTTTGGTATAAAAAATAAATTGATCATCAAATGACCATACGATACCACCCGCGGTATCAACAATTGGTTCTTCTATGATTTTATTGTCAGAAATTCTTCTGATGTAAATTGTGAAATATTCACTTCCCTTGTCATCAATAGAATAAGCTAAATATTCATCATTATAAGATACAGATAAGTCACCGGTACTAAAAAACTTTTTTCCTTTTGCCTCAACATCTCCATCCCAATAAACCTCAACTTTGTTTGAACCAATCTTTTTTCTCAATCTTTTTGAGTAATTACCTTCCTCAGTAGTTTTGGACCAATATTCATAAGCTTTATCTTTATAGGGCAAACCCTCATCAGCAAGTTTAATACGTCCTTTAATTTCCTGGAAAAGTTTTTTTTGTAAGTTCTCGGTATCTCGCATTTGCTTTTTGGTGTAACTATTTTCTGCTTCAAGATAGGTTTTGACTTCAGGTAATAGCTTTGTTCCATCTTTTAAAACTTCAAGAATATTTTCCTGATGAATCCAGGCATAATCATCTTCCCAGGTATAACCATGGCAATCTTTTTTTATCGGTTGTTTTCTTAATTTTGGTATATTCATTTTTATAATAACTATATGAATTTATTTGTTCTTGGAATTATCTTATTTGTCCTAATTTATTTAGGTTTAGTCTGGTTTGCTAGAGCTAGCAAAAAAAAAATTGCTCAATTTTTAAAAAAAACAGCAATTATTGTTTCCCTAATTCTAGCTATTTTATTAATCGTGGGTGGAAGATTTCTGTTCTCACTTCCGCTCATAGCAATTATTTTAAGTTCATTAAAATTAAAAGGCTTCACGGCATTTCAAATTTTACAGCTGTGGCGTTTGTTACAATATTTACGAAGCACTGGAAGATTTTCTTATGGTTCAAGTCAAACTAACCCTTCATCTGCTATAACGGTTGATGAGTCTTATAAAATCTTAGGTTTAAAGCGAGGTTGTTCAAAAGAGGAAGTGATGCAGGCTGCAAATAAATTACAAAAAAAAATTCATCCTGATTTGAATAGAGATATAAATACAGAACGAATAAGCCAATTAGTGAATGAGGCTAAAGAGAATATTATTAAAACAGATTTCGCCTAAGATCTTATTCCAATATCGATTACTTTAATTTTACCGGAATATTTTTTACCCAAACTTATGGTCTGACCACGTTTAATACCATGTAAAGCTAAACTATAATCTGCCTTGATAGCTATCCCCATTACTTTACCGCTATTGCCATTAAGTCCGGAGGCAATATCGATTGCAACAATGAGATTATCACTCGCATTCACTTGTGAAATAATATTTTTTAAAATACCTTTTATTTTTCTATTCAAACCAATACCAAATAAGCAGTCAATAATGAGTGAGTTTTTTTTGATATTAAAAGTCTTAAATGTTTTTTTTTGTAATTTGTTTTTTTTATAAGCCTTTAAGGCATCACCGCTGTAGGTATTTTTATTTAAACAATATAATGAAACCTTTTTTTTATTTTTTTTTAAAAGTCTAGCAACTATAAATCCATCTCCTGCGTTATTACCTGGTCCACACAAGATCGTGGCATGTGAAAAAGTGAATTTATTTAAAATAAATTTAGCACAAGCATTCCCAGCACGTTCCATCAAAGAAAAAGAATCTTCGAGTTTTTTGAATTCAATATTTTCTAGTTTTCTAATTTGTTGGGTCGAATAGGTTTTAATCATCTTTAGTCAAGCAAAGAAAGAGACTTACTTAAAACTTGTTCAAAAGAAATTTTATCTTTGCCCAAAGTATCATGGACTGTAGTTTCCATAGTTTCTCCTTCAGGAATAATGCAGTGGATATTTTTTGAGTAATTACCGTAAGTAAGAACTGGACTATCCATAAATAAAGCAACACATTTAATGTTAAGGGCGTTAGCAATATGCAACCAGCCAGTATCATTGCCAATGTAAAGATTACAATTTTTAAGGTAAGGTAAAGTTTCTTTAATAGACAGCATTTCAAATGAGAAACAGTCATTCCAAAGTTTTGTTTTTTTAAATTGATTAATCAGTTCAATATCATTTTTCCCTCCCGCTAAATAAAATTTACATTTTTTTTTCTTTGCGATTGCCAAGCAGAGATCAAGATAGTTTTGAACATCCCAACGTTTTGTGGGTCCGCTTGCAGATAAACCAATACAAATACGTCTGTAACTTGGATCAAGATTTTGTTTTATTTTTTCAACCTCGCTCCCATTTGGATAAAGCATAGGCTCAGTAGAAATTCTCTCGTTAATAATATTTTCAGTAAAATTTTTAGCTGAGATTACAAGATTGTCTTTTTTACGAAAAAGTGGGTATTGGTGGATTTTTTTTATACCCGCAAATTTTGCCAACAGTTTATATCGTAACGAGCTGTTAAAGATAAACACTTCATCAAATTGTTTTTTTCTAAGATCAAAAGCTAGTTTAAAAAAACCAAAAAATCCATCATGATGACCATGAACTTTACTGTCTCGATTTAAAGTTATTATTTCTTGTATATGATAATCTTTCTCTAATAAATCTGATGCTCTTGAATTATCTTTAACTAATAGTGAAACCTTTGTTTTTAACTTATTAGAAATGGCATGAATATAAGGTAAGAAAATTACCATATCGCCAATTCCCATTCTTTGTTGAATAACAAGAACTTTCATTTTTTTTGAAGTTATTATACTTTATTAGAAAAATTGAGTTTTTTTTATGTTAAAAAAAGGAATTTACTCTGCCACGTTAAGTATAATTAACAAAGATAACTCACTTAACGTTGAGGAAACTATTAAACATGCAGAATCTACGATTAAAGAGGGATTGCATGGTGTATTTTTTTTTGGTTCCACAGGGCAAAGTCAGCTGATTTCAACACAAGGTAAAAAAGAATTAATTTCAACAATTGCTTCTCACAAATTAAAAAAACAATTTTATTTAGGTACAGGCTGCAACTCATTCAAAGAAAACTCAGAACTCATTAGCTATGCAGTCGAATACGGTTTTAACTATTTTTTGGTGATGCCGCCCGCATACTACAAAGGCAACACTGAAAAAGGGGTGTATAATTTTTATGAGGGACTCATTAAGGAAAATCCAAAAGCAAAATTAATTTTATACAATTTTGAAAAACTTAGTGGATTTAAATTTTCTGTAGAATTTGTAAAAAAATTAGTTGATGCTTTTCCAAAAAATATAGTTGGCTGTAAAGACTCGACCTATAATCTTTTTGAGGTGTTAAAGTTACCAAATTTTTTAATGTTTCCTGGATCTGAGTCGAAATTGCTTAAGGGTTTAGAATTAGGGTGTGCAGGCTGCATCACAGCTACAGCGAACGTCACCCACTCACTTGCTCGAAAAGTATTTGATGATTTTGAAAATAAAAAAGACCAAACAACTAACTCACACTTAATTGCAGTTAGAGAAGCTTTTGAAAACTTTAATTTAATTACGGCAGTACATACTTTCCTAGGTGAAATCAATGATAAATATAAAAATGTTTTACCCCCGCTTACTTTATTAAATCAAGAGGATAAAATTAAACTTTTAGATAAACTGAAATCATTAAAATTTTTATTTAATACAAATATTGCAGCTTAATGTTATTAGCTAGATTTTTAAATAGCCTCTTCAAAAAAGGAAGTTTTGTATTAATTGATGCTGATGGAAAAAAGCATCTAATTGGTCACAACCAAGAGGCAGCAAAATTTACAATCAGACTTAAAAATAAATCCCTCCATTATAAATTACTCTTTCAACCAGATTTATATTTTGGTGAGGCTTACACCGAAGGTTCTTTGGTTTTTGAAAAAGGAAACCTATCAGATTTTTTAGATCTTGCTTTAGAAAATATTGGTAGAAAGGAAATTAATTTCTTTTCAGAATTATTTAATAAATGCAGAGGATCGCTTAGATATTTAACCAATTTTAATTTTATTAAGAAATCTAAAATGAATGTAGCTCATCATTATGATATCTCAGATGATCTATATTTTCTTTTTTTAGATCCACTGAAACAATATTCTTGTGCCTATTTTAAAAGTGAGAATGATTCACTTGAACAAGCTCAACAAAATAAGATTAATCATATAATTAAAAAACTTGATATTAAGAAAAATCAAAAAGTTCTAGACATTGGGTGTGGCTGGGGTTCTCTTGCTATACAGATTGCAAAACAGACTGACAGTCAAGTGACGGGAATTACACTTTCAGAAAATCAACTTAAACACAGTCAAGCTGAGGCTAAAAAACTTAACTTAGATAACCAGGTTCAATTTAAATTATTTGATTATAGGGAAATTAATGAAAAGTTTGATCGAGTTGTATCTGTAGGCATGATGGAACATGTTGGTCGAAAATTTTACACAACCTTTTTTAAGAAAATTTCAGATATATTGAAGCCAGATGGGATGGCTTTAGTACATACTATTGGATCTGTAAATCCTCCTAGAGATCCTCACCCGTGGATCACAAAGTACATTTTTCCAGGTGGTTATACTCCTAGTTTAAGTGAAGTTACAAAACCCATTGAAAAGTCTGGAATGATTATTTCTGATCTTGAAGTTTTGAGAATGCACTACGCTTATACGCTTAAACACTGGAAGGAGAGATTTATTAAAAATAAAGATAAGGTTTTACAAATGTTCGATGAAAAATTTTACCGAATGTTTGAATTTTATCTAAGCTCATGTGAATCAGCTTTTAAGTATGGCGATCAAGTTGTTTATCAATTTCAACTTGCTAAAAATCTAACCACAGCACCTACTACGAGGGACTATATTTATAAATAAGATACTGATATTATTTCGGTGTTAGTATGACTAAGAAAAAACGTAAAAAAAACTACCGAAAAAAAACTAAATCCAAGAGCAAAAAGGCGCGAAAGAAGCCCTTAAAATCTAGAAAAAAACGTACATCAAAAAATCGGAAAAAAACTAAACAAACAAAAAGACGCAAGCCTAAGGTTAAAAAAATAAAGACACAAAAATTAGCCAAAAAGATTAAATCTGTAACTAAAGTAAATAAATTAACTAAAAAATTTAAAGAATTTACTCAAAAAACTAAAGCTTCTTTAAAGTCAAAATATAAAAAAACAATTAAAGAAATTAAAGTCCAATTAAATTTTAAAAAAAAGATTGAGGACTTTATTAAGAAAATTTCAAAGAAAATTCAAAAAGCTAAAAAAGCAAAATTAGCTAAAGCAGAAAAAGAGAGAAAGTATCGATTAAAGCAAATGCAGTTAGAAAAAATTGCGGCTATCAGAGAGGCAAAAAAAGCTAAAGAACTAGAAGTCTTAGAAAAACAAAAAGAATTAAGAGAAGAACTTAGATTTGAAAAAGATCGAAAGCGGGAACTACAAAAGTTTTTAAAAGCAGAGCAAGCTTTAGTTAGAAAAGAACAAGCTGAAAAACAAAGAAAATTTTTAGAACAATTAAAATTAGAGAAAAAGATAGAGGCTTTCAGAAAACGAGAAGTGCAAGAAATTAAAGCCTTAGAAAAATATGTTTTACAGCAAGAAAGGGAAAATTATTCTGAAGTCCAAGAACGAATTAATAAAATAAAAGAAAAGTATCAAGCGATTAGAGATCAGAAGATCAGAGAAAGGGTTCAACAATTAGGTGTTAATATTTTAGAAGGGGATACTCGAGAGGATCTTTTAGAAAAAGAAAAACAATATCATATTGAGAGACAAAAAATAGAATTTGCATTAGAAAGTTTTTATCGCTCAGCACACAGCTTGTGTTATCAAATTAATAAGCGTTATATCCCAAAATACCTAAGTATCTTGAGGGTGATTGATCGAAGATTTGAAAGTGGAGAAATATTTATTAAATGGGATGACCGACCCGATGAAGATTGGCTTATGTTAATTTATATTAAAAACAACAAACCTGATGAAGGTATTATCATTGAGGATAAAACAGATCAGGAAAAAAATATTTCACATGAGTTTAAAGTAAATGAAATATTTAAAGCAAGTGATGTAATGGTGGACTCTATTACTCAATTATTAGACCGTGAGCGAAAAAATAAAAAAGCCAGTTAACAAATATGGTTTTTAAAAGATCAACAAGTGTCGATATATTCACCAAACAAATTAAAAATTATTTGTCAGATGACTTTATAATCGTAAAAAAAGAAACTGATATTGGTATTGCCATTGAAAAACTTAAAAATGAGAAGAAATCAGTTATAATTGTAAATGACAACAACTTAATCAACGGCATCATTACTGAACGAGATATTCTAAACAAAATTACCTTTAACGCTGATCCCAAGGATCGTGTTGATAAATTTATGTCGTCGCCAGTACAATTCGTTTTTGAGGATGATCTTTTGTTTCATTGCGTTGGTCAAATGCGTAAATATAATTTTAGGCATATGCCAGTACTCAATTCTTTGAAACAAGTTGTTGGCATTATCCATCTTCCCGCAGCCTTGTCTGCTGAATTAGGTTCGTTGATGGAAAGTATTGATCGCGTTACTACTGAAAACACCGAAGATGGTATCATTAAAATTAAAACTGAACAAACGGACTTAGCTTGGAAACTTTATGAGGAACAAGTCAATCCTTTGGATATAAGTTATCTATTAAGTTTTCTTAATAACATAATTTATCGGCGATGCATTGATTTAGCTACAGAGAGAGTAGCTAAAAAAAATATTATCAAAACAATTCCCAATTACTGTGTGCTGACGATGGGCTCAGGTGGAAGAATGGAGAGTTATTTGCATCCAGATCAAGACAATGGAATAATTTATGAAACAGACAATGCCTCTGAGGAAACATTAAAGAATATAGATCAGTATTTTTATGAACTAGCTAATGAATTTACGATCTTACTAGACCGAGCAGGCATTCCACTTTGTAAAGGCGATCTTATGGCTACCAATCCCTTGTGGAGAAAATCGCTTAAAAATTGGAAAGAGCAAATAAATAATTGGGTACAAAAACCTAATGATGACTCGCTTCGTTACATGGATATGCTTTACGATTTTAGAGCCATTTACGGAGATGCAAATTTAGCCAAGAACCTTAGAAATTATCTATTAAATCGATTGGAAGAGTCACCACAGTTTTTGAAATATTTATATAAACGTGACGAGGGGACAAATGCTGCCATCGGATTTTTTGGACAGTTTATTCTGGAAAAAGAAGATCAAGAAAACTTGGGTATGTTGAATTTGAAACATACTGGAACATTACCTTTAGTTGAGTCTATTCGTATGTATTCAATGAAAAACAAAGTAGATTCTGTCAGCACTTTAGTTCGACTATCAAAATTAACTGCTTTAGGAGTATTTACAGAGTCCGAGGAAGATTTTTTTAGAGGCGCTTTTAAATTTTTATCCAATATTTTATTAAAGAATCAAATTATCAGATCAAAAGAAAATAAAGTGATTAAAAACTTTATTGATCCAAGATTTTTAACTTCTCGGGAAAAAAGTATACTTAAAATTTATTTAAAAAAGATTAAAGATCTCAAGTTAAAATTAAAAGGAGATTTTGGTGAAGAGTATGTTTGAGTTTATTAAAAATTTATTTCCAAAACCCCATAATGATTTGCTAGCGCGTGATCAAACTTATTGTGTGCTCGATACCGAAACAACAGGATTTGATGTCAATCAGGGTGATCGAATAGTATCAATTGGTGCTGTAACAATAAACAATTTGGAGATCAATTATAAAACTAAATATGATCAAATCATTGATCCAGAAAGAGATATTCCAATAAAATCTTCAAAGGTTCACGGCATTTATCCTAGGGATATAAAAGGAAAACCTAAAATCAGAGAGGTTGAGCATGAATTTGCAAGCTTTATTGGAAACAATATCATTGTTGGTCATAATATTGATTTCGATATAGGCTTTATTAAAAATATTATTCCTTATAGTGAATTAAGATTAAAATTTAAAAATAATATTGTCTTAGATACTTTAAATTTAGCCATAAGTTTATTGCCTGAATTACGCAGCCATGGATTAACTGATCTCTGTCATCATTTCAAAATTTTAGTTTCAGATCGACATACAGCTTATGGTGATAGTTTAATGACAGCAAAATTATTTATTAAGTTAATTACCATAGCAGAACAAAACGGATTTAGAACAATTTATGATTTAAATAAATTAATGAAAAAATCTTATTCAATTAAAAGACATTTAACCCAACAAAGTCACTACTAACTTTTATCTTTTTTATTTATCTTATTGCCATACTCCACAATTTTATCCCACTCTGTTTTCTTAGGGTTTGCGTCTTTTTCTGCTTTTCTTGAGATAAATAAGGGAAAGATTATGAGTACAGCGATGATAATTACACAAGTTATGGCAATGAAGGTTATACTCATGGCCTCATCTATAGCAAGACAAGGCCATTTTTAAAAGTACAATTAACTATTTTTTTTACAATTTTCTTTATTAATTTTTTGGTCAAAACTTCCATTGGTAGCTTTATCGACTATCCAGATATATGATTTTTCATACGCTCCGGAACTATCAGCTACTGTACATTTTTTACCTAATTTGACCGAATGAGCCGTACAGTTGGTTAAAACTAGCGCAGCTACTAAGAGTAATATTTGTTTCATAAATACTATTTAGTGGTTAGATATGATTAATGTTTGTTTCAAAATTGTTTCAAATATGTCGCATTAAAAATTAATAAAATCTTAAAAAAGTCTTAATTTATTCTTAATTAAATCTTAATTAATAATTAATTAATTATTATTAAGTTAAAAGTAATGAAAACATTAAAAAAAATAGAAAAGAATTTCGCAAAACTTCTTAGAGGTTTCGTCTCTTCGCTTGTTAAATTTCAAAAAGAATTTGACAACTAAACGTTAATATCTCTTAAAACATTCGATAAATATTGATCTTTTTTGACCTAAAATGAATTTTTGCTTATTGCTTTTTATCTAAAAATAGCAATAGTTACGTCTATGGAAGATTATTTAAGCGAGGGTGCTTTCCAAGAATATGACTACAATCAGGAATATTCTGAATGTGACTGGAAAGAATAATCTAAACACTCAAAAATACACTATCTAGACAATTTCTATCTATTCAAGGTAATATCCTCAAATGAGCGCTAAGCATTCTATTCAGTTAAGGATTTACTATGAAGATACCGACGTGGGTGGCGTTGTTTATTATGCCAACTATCTAAAATTTACCGAAAGGGCAAGAACTGAGATGATTTATGACCGTCTAAAGTTAAGCCACAAAGAACTTAAGGATCAATATGACTGCATTTTTGTGGTTAAAGAGTGTGATATTAAATATCTTAAATCGGCTCATTTTGAAGATCAAATTGAGATCAAGTCATCCGTGATCAAAAAATCGCCAGTTCGTCTTATCTTGCTCCAAGAAGTCCTTAGAAAAAATGAAATTTTAGTGACATCAACTGTAGAACTGGCAATTGTTAACTCCAAGGGTTCCGTTACCAAATTACCGAAAGAACTCCTTTCTAAAATATAAATAATAACTATATATTGTATATATGAGTGAAGTTGCTGCCAAATTTGATTGGTCCTGTAAGCATACCTGGAAAAAGAGTGCTTATAATACTTTATGGTGTTTAATTGGTTGTTCCATTGGTGATTTTGGAACGATCTTTTTCTTTCAAATAACCCAAACACCTTTTCCCGTTTTGGGAATTATGATCTTAGCGATCGTTAATGGTTTATTGACGAGCATTATATTAGAGACAATCATCCTAATGAGGCAAAAATTCACTTTTCATCAAGCGATAAGAACTGCACTAGGAATGAGTTTTATTTCAATGATTTCTATGGAAACTACGATGAATCTTACCGATTTCTTCCTTACTGGAGGGGCAGTTTTAACATGGTGGGTAATACCCATCATGCTGATTGTGGGTTTTCTAACCCCATGGCCTTATAACTACTGGAGATTGAAAAAATACGGGATAGCCTGTCACTAATTTTTTTAAATTTTTAAGTTTTGTCATTATTTAGTCTCAATTCATTACTAAGTAGTAATTAATTCAATTCTAATCTGCAAAATCAGCATTACTAATTGGAAACAACATAAAATATAAGAAAAAAATGCAAAACTTAAATAAAGCAAAAAAAATTAAAATTAGAGTAAAAAATCGTAGATATAAAAAATTGTCTATGTTCCAACTACAAAACCAAGGTTCTGGTCATGTTTGGGGCAACTGGGTCTCTAGACGAGTTTAATTACTGAATTGTAATTCGATGCATCACCCGATGACCATCAAAATCGTTGGTTGGGTTATGTAAGACAGCGTGGTTATTCCACAAAGCTAGGCAGTCTTTATCCCACTCAAAACTATACGTAAAATCATTTTTGACCTGATGTTCAAATAAGTAACCTAACAATTCTTTACTTTCACTGTCGTTAACGTCTAAAATTTTAATAACATGACCCGGTGAAAGATAAATTGATTTTTTTTTATTATTTGGATTTATTCTTACAATCGGATGTTCTGCTGATAAACTTTTTGGATCTAAACCGGTGCCCCGCTCAGCGGTTCGGTTATTTCTCGTTTTAGAAATCGGTCCATCTGCACTAAATAAAGCTTTTAAACTTGAGATCTTATTTTTCATCTTTTCCGGTAAAGTTTCATAACTTCGATATTGACTGGCAAAACGTGTATTGCCCTGACCACGTGGTGGAACTTTAATAGAGTAGAGCATTGTATAACGAGGCGGTTGTTTTGTATAGGTTGAGTCGGTATGCCACCCCTCACCAAACATAATTTGTTCTCCAGGTTTTTTTTCAACAACTGTAATCTCAGGAAAACCATCTAAACCCTTAAGCATTGGGTAATCAGCACAAGTGCCAAAATTTTTAGCAAAAGTTATATAACTTTTAGAGTCTAAATTTTGGTTTCGGAAAAAAACAACACCAAAATTATCAAGAGCTTGTTTAATCTGAT
>Ga0208880_1000204_pt1 | contig 12565 bp, 15 predicted proteins | sample Knorr_S23_td_Sur_FD_185606 | JGI IMG/M metagenome (GOLD analysis project Ga0208880, IMG submission 185606) | Marine microbial communities from Southern Atlantic Ocean transect - Knorr_S23_td_SurfaceB_ad_5m_LV_B (SPAdes) (version 2) | ecosystem: Environmental > Aquatic > Marine > Oceanic | place...
AATTGATATGTGTGATTTTGCTACTGGTTTAAGTAGGCAGCTTTATGGATTAACCATGCCAAGCGAAAGGCCTGATCATAGATTGCAAGAGTTATGGCAGCCACTTGGTGTAGTCGGTTGTATCACAGCTTTTAATTTTCCAATCGCTGTATTTGCATGGAATTTTTGTTTAGCTTCTGTATGCGGCAATAGCATCATTTGGAAGCCAAGCCCTCACACAACAAAGTGTGCAGATGCTATAAAAAGAATATGGGATAAAGTTGCTGATGAACATAAAGAATTAGTAATCATTCTAAATGGAGGCAATCAAGAAGCAGTAGCTTTGTGTGAAGATCCAAATATTCCACTCATTTCTGCTACTGGCAGCACCAAAATGGGCAAAGAGTTAGCGCCATTAGTATCAGCAAGACTTGGTAGAACTTTGTTGGAGTTAGGTGGAAATAATGCTGCAATTATTTGTTCAACAGCAGACTTGAACCTCACTGTAAAAGGAGTGACCTTCTCAGCAGCAGGAACAACTGGTCAAAGATGTACAACCTTGAGAAGAGCCTTTGTTCATGAAGAAATTTATGATGAATTTATGGACAAGCTACATGCATATTATGCAACTTTAAAAATCGGAGATCCTTCTGATCCATCATCTCAATTGGGCCCATTAATTTCTAAAAACAGTTTTGATGATATGCAAAATACGTTGAACGCATTGAAAGACAAGGATGTAAAAATATATGGTGGGCATAGACTTGAACTTGGTGATCCGGAAGAATTTTATGTAATGCCTGCTATTGTTGAAGTATCCAAAATTGAGGATGAAATGCTTGAGGAAACATTTGCGCCAATTCTTTATGTTAAAAAATTTAGTGATTTAAAAGATGCAATACACATGCAAAATAATGTAAAACAAGGATTAAGTAGCTCTATATTTACTAATGATTTAAAAGAATCTGAATTATTTTTAAGCTCCGAGGGAAGTGATTGTGGAATTGCTAATGTGAATATTGGAACGAGCGGAGCTGAAATTGGAGGAGCATTTGGTGGTGAAAAAGATACAGGAGGTGGAAGAGAATCAGGCTCAGATTCTTGGAAGGCTTACATGCGCAGAGTTACCGCAACAGTTAATTATGGTAGTGAGCTTCCACTTGCTCAGGGAGTAGAGTTTGATGAAAACTAAGATTGCTATAATTGGAAAAGGTAATATTGGCTGGGCTATTAAACAATTACTAAAAGATGATTATGAAATTAAGCATGGCGATATTGCCGAGGGTCTTGATGCTCGTGATATTAATCAAGTTCGAGAATTTCTAAAAGATACGGATGCGGTAATATCAGCTGGACCATTTGCTATAAACAAAAATATCGGAACTGTAGCAGCTGAAATGAGTATTGGCTATTTTGATTTAACTGAAGATGTTGAAACTACAGAATTTATTCGAAATGTTAAATCAAAAAGTGTCATGATGCCTCAATGTGGACTAGCTCCAGGGGCTATAAATATTTGTGCTGCTGGAATGATTGAAAAATTTGATAATGTAAAAGAAGTTATGATGAGAGTTGGCGCACTTCCTAGATTTACCAATAATGAAATGAGCTACTATCTTAGCTGGTCCACGAATGGCCTGATTAATGAGTATTGCAATGAAGCTGATGCTATATATGAAGGAAAGCCAATAAAAGTAATGCCATTGGAAGGTGCTGAAAAACTAACAATTGAAGGCGAGTCATATGAGGCTTTTAATACAAGTGGTGGTTGCGCAACAATGTGTGAAACTTATGAAAATAAGGTAGAAAATCTTTCATATAAAACTATTAGATATCCAGGCCACCTAAATCATATGAAGTTTTTATTTAATGATCTACATCTAAAGAAAAACAAAGATGTTTTAGAAAAGCTTTTTGATAAAGAAGTTCCAAGAACAACCAATGACGTTATTGTTTTTTATGTAAAAGTTATTGGAGAAATAGATGAAATTCTTCAAGAAAAAACCTATTTAAAAAAAATCTATGGCGATGAAAAATTTAGTGCAATTCAAAGAACTACTGCTTCAGGAGTCTGCAGTGTTTTAGACATGTATGTTAATGGAAAAATTAAATCTAAAGGTTTTATTAAGCAGGAGTCAGTTTCTTGGAATGATTTTATAGATAATAAATTTGGTAAAGTTTATATTTAGGCTTATAAATCTTCAGACGAAAGTACATATAAAAGGTACAATACAAAGAATTATGAAAACAAAAAATTTATGTGCAGCATTGCTAGTTTTGGTAATTTTTTCAGGATGTGCTTTGATAACAGACGAATATCAAGTAAACCAAAAAAAAGCAATTGCATTTTTGCTTGAAGACTTACCTATGCCCGATGATATTGAGATTATAAAAGCACCTACTTTTTTACTAGGCACAGGTGAAGCAATTTCTGGAAGAATTATATCTAAATCTGGTTATAGTCCTGCTGAGAATTTGATATTTTATGGAAACGAGGCTTCATCAACAGGCTGGACGCTAGAATCTTCAAAAGTTGGCGAAGAGGTAACTTTAGTTTTTTCAAAAAGCGGAAGGTTTGCAACTATCTATATAACACCGCGTAATACAATTAGTGGCTTTTTTGTTGGTGATATCGGTAGTAATATTGATATTACTATTGTTCATCCAGACGCGGTAGGCATTCAAAATCCATACTCACCGTAATTAAAAAGTTTTAAGTTATGAAAGAATTAGTTTTATTAAGCACTTCACATATAGTCATCGTTTCTTTGTGCATATTATCTATAATTTATATTCCAAAATATTTTTCTAACAAGTCTTCAAGACAAAAAAATTTGTTAATGAAGGCTATTATTCTTATATTATTAATTAATCAAGGAATGGACTTTTATAGAGAAGGTCTTATTTCCGGGCAGTGGCAAGAGGGACTGCCGCTCCATCTATGCGATTTTTCAACTATAGCTATCATTCTTTATTTTATAACGCAAAATAGAAATTTTTTTGTTTTTGCATTCTTTTTTGGTATTGCTGGAGGAGGGATGTCAATACTGACTCCTGATACAGTCTATGGATTCCCTTATATAGGATATATACAAAGTCAAATTGGTCACACCATGATATTAATGGGAGTTACATATGCAATGATAATTGATAAACAAAGACCATATCTTAAAGATGTGATTAAAGCTCTCTTTTACGCTAGTATTCTGCTAATTTTTACATACTTCATGAATTATATGCTTGGTACAAATTATTGGTTCTTAGCCGAGAAACCTGTTGGAGATAATATAACCTCATTTATGAGACCAGAGCCTTTTCATATCATTGATCTATATATAGCAGCAGTTTTGATTTGTTATGCAATGTATTTGCCATATTATTTAAGAGACCTAAAGCAAAACTAATTTCATGCATCAATCAGATAAAATAGTATCTAGAAATCAGATTCCAAATAAATATTGGGCTTCAAGACCTAAAATAGTTCAGTCATTAGCAAGATTGTTTTTGAAATTATTTGGATGGAAAGTTGAGGGTTTTGTTCCACCAATAAAAGGCAATGAAAATATAATAATAATTGCAGGCCCTCATACTTCAAATTGGGATGGTGTTTTTGGCTTTGCTGCAATATTAGGATTAGATGCAAAAGTAACTTTTTTTGGTAAACATAGTCTTTTTAATAAGCCAATACTTGGGACTTTTTTAAAGTATATGGGAGGAATACCTGTTGATAAAGAAAAACCAGGATCTGGATTAACTGACGTGGCTATTAAAAATATGAAAAGATTAAACGGTTCATTAATAGCTATGGCGCCTGAGGGTACAAGAGCAAAGACTGAAAAAATGAAATCAGGATTTTTAAGGATTGCAAAAGCTGTTGAAGGTCAAATTTTTCTTGGTGCTTTCGACTTTGGAAAAAAAAGGATTTTTCTAGATAAATTTTATATCCCATCAGGCGATAATGAAAAAGACTTGATGTGGGTAAGAAATTACTTTATGCAATATAAAGCTAAGCGACCAGAAAATTATTAAAGATTTGGACCCAATTAGAATATTAAGCATTAAGCAATCTTTCTCAAAAGAGCTCATAGAGCATATATATTATTTGAATGAAGAAAATACTCCTGAGGTAGGAAGCTTACCTTCAGTAAAATCCCTAGAAGAATTAATAAAAATGAGCTCAAGCGCTTTGTATTTATCAAAAAACCGTGAGGTAATCGGTTTTATAATTTGTTTCAGAGAAAATTCAGTTTATAAATCAGAAAACTATAAGTTTTTTAATGATAATAAAAATAAATTTATATATATTGATAGGGTGGTAGTTAAGGATGGTTATCGCAGAATGGGATATGGCACTATGTTTTATAAGCGCCTTGATAAAGTTGCATCTGAGCAACTTTTACCCATTTGTTGTGAAGTAAATTCTATTCCTAAAAATGATGTATCTATAAATTTTCATATTAATTATGGATTTAAAGAGGTTGGAGAAAGAGATTTTAAAAATCATTCTGTTAAATACTTCGAAAAAAAATATATAAAATAAACGTGCTTTTTTTAAACATAATAAGTTTAAATAAGTTAACCTATATTTATGTTTACTGAAACTACATTACTTTTTAAAACTATCCTTATCCTATCCGGTCAAATTGGTATTGTGTTCGGTATTGCATATTTTTTAATTAGACGCGCTAAATATGCTTTTGAAAATAATACAAAACTTTTTGGATATTCATTCAGAGCAGCAATGAATATGAATAAAGAGTTAGATTTAGTTCCATACATAGAATCACCCTCAAACTATCCGATTGATATGACCAAAACAATTAAAAAAAATCATTTTGAGCATGTTGATACAAAAAAAGCACATGACAAAGAGCAGGCATTAGAATTCTTAAGAGATGGATATGCTTATAAACAAAAAGATAGTTTATTCTTCATTACAATTTTCTGGTTCATAACTCTTTTTGGAACACTTTTTTTATCAACCTCAGATTTAAGTTTGTTTGCTGGTTTATCACTTTTTACTTTTCAGAGTATTGCGTTCGGAATTCTATTAGGATTTATTATTCTAATGATGGATGAGAATGACGGAATTAAAGCATTAAAAATTGTGCTGCTTGTTACTATGCTCACTGGTTATATTGGATACAGTGACTTTTATTCTTTTTCTGAGAATATAGGACTTCAATTTTTTCTATTACTTTCTTTATTGGGTCTTATAATATTGAGTTTTATAAGAACTGCGATAAGTTTTAGCAGAAAGGCTACAAGGTGGCAGGCTATTTTTGGTGCAGTAATCTTTTCAATATTTTTATTAGTAGACTTCAATTATATAAAGAAGCAAGAAGGAATTATGGGTATGAATAACTGGCAAACAGCATTTGATATGGCTTTTACACTTTACTTAGATATGATTAATTTATTACTTGAAATTCTCGATGCAATGGGGAATAGTTAAATTTCTTTTAACATAACTCTTTACAACAAACATAGAAATGACTAGTCTTTATTAATGTCAATTTATAAATGTAATGAGTGTGGAATGTCAGTGAAAACATCATGTGGAGAATGTGATAATCCGTTAATGGATGATTTATTAGATCTAGATGATGGCTCTCAAGTCAGGATATCTCAATGTAAACAAGCTGAATGTTCAAATTTTAATGGAAAGATAAAATCACCGCTATGTTGTGGTAATGATATGTCTTGTTCTATCTAATTGAATTAATTAAGAAATTTATAAACATATATTGTCTTATTTGATTGGTTTTTTAGGTTCTTACTTTCCCCTTTTTTCGTAATCTAATAGATTCAGGTGTAACCTCTACCAATTCATCATCTTCTATAAATTCTAAAGCTTGCTCTAAAGTGTGTTTTATATGAGGTACTAGAATTATATTTTCATCTGTTCCAGCAGCCCTTATGTTAGTTAATTGTTTTGCTTTTGTAGGATTAACTGGCAAGTCATTATCTCTTGAGTGTAGACCTACAATTTGACCAACATAAACTTCTTGGCCATGACCAAGAAAAAGCTTCCCTCGATTTTGCAGGTTAAATAATGCATAAGCTAGAGTCTTTCCTGCAGTCATAGCATACATAACACCATTACTTCTTTTAGCAATCTCACCTGTTTTTACTGGCCCATAATGATCAAATACACTTGTCATAATCCCAGTGCCGCTAGTAATTGTTAAAAAATGTGATCTGAAGCCTATAATGCCTCTTGAAGGCGCTATAAATTCTAACCTAACCCTTCCTTTACCGTCTGGCTGCATATTTTTTAGCTCAGCTTTTCTGGGGCCAAGTTCTTCTATTACAGACCCCTGATGTATATCTTCAACATCAATAACAATTTGTTCAAACGGCTCATGTATCTCATCTCCTACATTCTTTTGAACCACTTGTGGTTTAGATATAGCTAACTCAAAACCTTCTCTGCGCATTGTTTCAATCAATACTGATAAATGGAGTTCACCTCGCCCAGATACAATAAACTTATCTGGACTATCTCCTTGAGCAACTCTTAGTGCAACATTTGAAATTAACTCTTTTTCTAATCTTTCTTTTATGTTTCTAGACGTAACAAATTTTCCCTCACGGCCTGCAAAAGGTGAATCATTTACTTGAAAAGTCATACTTACTGTTGGTTCATCAACAGAAAGAGGAGGTAATGACCGAACGTTCATGGGGTCACAAATCGTGTCAGAGATATTGAGCTTATCGATACCAGTAATGCAAACTATTGAACCAGCTTCAGCTTTTGTGACTTCAACTCTATCAAGTCCAACATATCCCATTACTTGAAGAATTTTACCTTTTCTTATTTCGTCATCCCTATTAATGATAGCCACTTGATCATTTGGTTTTACTGAGCCTTGTTTTATTCTTCCAATGCCTATTACACCAACATAGCTATTGCTATCTAACGCACTTATTTGTAATTGAAGAGGAGCATCTTTTATAACCTCTGGTGCAGGAACCTTTTCAATTATCATTTCAATTAATGGTTTCATATCACCAGTCATTTGGTCAGACTCAAGGCCAGAAATTCCTTTAATTGCTGAGGCATAAATAACTGGAAAATCTAATTGTTCATCAGTTGCACCAAGACGATCAAATAGATCAAATACTTGATCTAACACCCAGTCTGGTCTTGCATCAGGCCTATCAATTTTGTTAATAACTACCAAAGGCTTTAATCCTTTTTCAAAGGCTTTTTGCGTCACAAATCGAGTTTGAGGCATAGGACCGTCAACCGCATCAACGAGTAGCAATACTGAATCAACCATGGAAAGAGCTCTTTCAACTTCTCCGCCAAAATCAGCATGCCCTGGAGTATCAACAATATTTATTAAATGATCATTCCAACTTATAGAGGTATTTTTTGCAGTAATTGTAATTCCTCTTTCCTTTTCTTGCTCGTTGGAATCCATAATTCTCTCAGAATCCATATTCTTTCTATCCAATGTGCCAGATTGTTGTAAAAGCTTATCAACAAGAGTTGTTTTACCATGATCAACATGGGCAATGATTGCAATATTTCTTAACTTATTTATGTCCATGAAGTGAGCTGATTAAAAATCTGGCATTATAGTCTTAAAACTCTAAATTAATTAGTTTTTATATAAAATATGAAAAAATAAAATCTATCTTAATTAATCAATTAATAATAAAATTCAAATAATCAACAAAAGAGCAATAAATGGCAATACCGAAGCATATACAGGAAAATTTATCTATACCGGTCATTGGTTCTCCTTTATTTATAGTTTCTGGTCCAGAGCTTGTTATTGCTCAATGCAAGGCAGGTATCATAGGTTCTTTTCCAGCTTTAAATGCAAGACCGCAACATGTGCTTGAGGAATGGATTATTAGGATAAAAAAAGAACTTGCCGAATACAAAGCACAAAACCCTGATGCAAAAGTTGCACCATTTGCTGTTAATCAAATATGTCATGCCTCTAACGATAGATTAATGGATGATATGGCCACATGTGTAAAACAAGAAGTACCAATCATTATTACTTCATTAAGACCTCCTGAAGAATTAGTTCAGGCAGCTCATAGTTATGGCGGTCTAGTCTACCATGATGTCATTAATGTCAGACATGCAAAAAAGGCTGCTGAACAAGGCGTTGATGGCTTAATACTAGTCTGTGCTGGTGCTGGTGGCCATGCTGGTACTCTTTCACCTTTTGCTCTCTTAAGAGAAGTTAAAGAGTGGTTTGATGGCACAGTTATTTTATCTGGATCAATTGGTGATGGGTACTCCATAGCATCATCATTAGCACTAGGAGCCGACTTTGCATATATGGGTACAAGATTTATTGCAACAAAAGAAGCTAATGCTGACCAAGGGTATAAACAAATGCTGATTGATAGTGCAGCTGACGATATTGTTTATTCCAGTTTATTCACTGGTGTTTCTGGTAATTATTTAAAACCATCGATCAAAAATGCTGGTTTAGATCCTGATAATTTGCCCGATGCAGATAAATCAACGATGAATTTTGGTTCAGGCGGCAATACTGATGCAAAAGCTTGGAAAGATATTTGGGGCTCAGGCCAAGGGATTGGAGGCATAAAAGATGATCCAAGTGTTGAAGATTTAGTAACTAGACTTAAGGAAGAGTATAATCAAGCAAAACTAGAATTTAACGAAAAATAATATTATTTGGAGGAGAAATGGAGACAATAATATTAATTTTAATAGGAGCAGTAGCTGGGGGAGCAGTCGTGAACATGATGCATGTTTGCAAAGAAGGTCAGGGCGGCTCAAAAGGCATTACTGATGAGTATATTACAAAGTCAGGAATTAAAAGAACTGCAAAAAAAGATAGAGAAGAGTATATAGTTTAAAAACAATATATGACCAAAAGAAATTTACGAGAGCATTTTAAAGATGGCTGGAATAAATTATTTGGCAAAGAAGAAGACAAAAGCAAGTTAAGAACACAGAGCCTATTCAGGGCAAAAAAATCAGTTACCAATCTTAATGCTGGAACCCCTCACGATTGGGAAGACTTAAAGAAATATCAAGAAGAAGAAAACAAAAATAATTAGTGGATTAGAATAATACTCTGGAAAACAATGCCAATCCTGCATATATCAAGAAAGTAATTACAGCCATATTCTCAAACATAATACTGTCTATACCAATAGACTCTTCTGCAATGCTATAAAAACTATCAGGGTTGGCTACAATCCATGCAATGCCTAAAAGATGCAAAAACATTAAAATTGCAACAATCCAATTTAAAGGATTGCTTGAAAAAACAATAAATGAAGTAAGAATTAAATAGAAGATTTCTATTGAGAGATAAATATTTATATTTTTTCTTTTCAAAACATATCTAAGAAAACTATAACCAGCTTTATTTGAGTAAAAATATACAAAAGCAGAGAAAACATATATGAGCGCCAAAAAAATAATCATTTAATGGTGGGGCGGTTTTTCATATTTAATGGGTGGGAACTGATTTTTTTTATTTTGTTTTTTATATCGTTCATATCTTGAAGTAACATCGGCACAATCCTCAGTTGCTGATGGAGAAATATCTTTATGATCTTTTGATTTGTTTGTCATGGAAGATTTATAAGTCTCCCTCTTTTCTGACCTCGCTTCTTTGTACCTCAAACTTTTCGCCATACCTGGCTTCGAGCTTCTTTTGATTTTCACTAATCACTTCATATGGATCTAATCCTAGAGAGGCACAAGCAGTTGCCCAATACCACATAATATCCCCAAGCTCTCTTTTCATATGAAAGATATTTTCTTCTGAAGCCGGCTTTCCCTGAAGAATCATTTTTTTTACTATTTCAACAAATTCACCTGATTCACTGCCAAGACCAAGAGCAGCTGTAAGCAATCTTGGTATTTTTACATCAGAAACTGATTCAATATCATCCATGCTTTTCTTGAGCGCCTCTAAATCAAGACTTGGTTCACTAGTCACTTTTGTTACAAAGTCGCTATAGGTTGTAAAAAAATCTTTAACTTCTTGGCTCATAAATAACTCCTCTATAAATTTTATTTAATTTTTAATGATCTTTGACTATCTACAATATTATATAAATGCTCTTGTGCTTCAGGTTTTAATTGAGCTATACCCATTGTCATTACATCAATAACAGCAGTATAAGCAATCCTAGAAGTATGAGGTTTAGTAATTCTGTAATTATCTCCAACATTTATACTAATTGGGTAGTCACAAATATGAGCAAGCGGTGAATTTTCAGGCATGATTCCTATAACTTTCACACCTGACTTTTGAACAATTTTAACGCTATCAATTAAGGCCGAAGTAGTTCCAGATTGTGAGATAGCTAAAACAACATCATCTTTTGACAATGAGTTTGCTGACATTAATTGTATGTGCGGATCTGAAATAAATGATGATGAAATCTTTAACCTAAAAAATTTATGTTGTGCATCCATAGCCACAGGTGCAGAGCCACCAAAGGCATAAACTTCTACTCGCTTAGCATTGGCTAATGCCTCTATTGCAGATTCAAGAACATCTTGATTAATTTGTGACCTAACGTTTAATATTTCACTGATTGTTGTATCGAAGACTTTCTCACAAAGCTCATGAATACTATCATCCTCTTCGATTTCATACATCACAAAATAATCGTCAGCTGCTAATTGTTGAGATAAATTAATTTTAAATTCTTGATAACCTGAAAAGCCCAGAGCTTTACAAAATCTTATTAAAGTTGGTTCACTTATGCCCATAGCAGAAGATGCTTCTGCAGTTTTCATAGTAATAACTGATTTTGGATCTTTTAAAACAAAATCTGCAACCAATTTTTCAGATTTTCTTAATTCTGGTAGAGTATTTTTAATTTGTCTCAATAATTTTGTCGGCATAAGGTTAGAATATCTCTCTTAAGCAAAAAAATGAATCCCTAAATGGACGTATCACACATTTTAGAACATCTTAATGATCAACAGCGATCAGCGGTGACGTCTGAAAAACAGCATTTGATGGTATTAGCTGGAGCTGGATCAGGTAAGACAAGAGTCTTGGTTCATAAGATTGCATGGGAGGTTGAAGCATTAAGAAAAAACCCTGCCTCTATTATGGCTGTAACTTTTACTAACAAAGCTGCACTTGAAATGCGATCAAGAATTGAAGAATTATTGGAAGCTCCGATGATGGACGGTTGGGTTGGGACTTTTCATGGACTTGCTCACAGAATGCTTAAAAGATTTCATAAAGAAGCTGGCCTCACTAGTGGTTTTACAATTTTAGATGCAGATGATCAACTAAGAATTATAAAAAGAATCTCCAAAGAGGCGGGTTTAGATGAATCTGTATGGCCATCACGCCAAAGTCAGTGGCAGATAAATGCATGGAAAGATGAGGGCTTTAGAAGCGAATCTGTAGATGATAAGGGTGATTATTTTAAAGAAAATATTAACAAGATATATAAAGAGTATGAGAAAGCATGCTTGAGAGATAATCTTGTTGATTTTGGTGAACTACTATTGAGATCGTACGAGGTAATTCGTGATAATGAATCTGTAAAGGCTTTCTTTCACTCTAGATTTAAATCAATATTAGTAGACGAGTTTCAAGACACCAACACTATCCAATATAACTGGCTTCTTGAGATAGCTTCAGAAAAAGCATCAATAACAGCAGTCGGAGATGATGACCAGTCCATTTATGGATGGCGTGGCGCTAAAGTTGAAAATGTAGAGTCATTCATAAAAACTTTTGATACAGCAGAGATCACAAGATTAGAACAAAATTACAGATCTACAAATATTATTTTAGGTGCGGCAAACGCTTTAATTGAAAACAACACTGATAGGCTCGGTAAAAATCTTTGGACCGACAAGCTTGAAGGAGAGCAAATCATTTTATATCAGGCATACAACGAACAAGATGAGGCCAGATTTGTTGCTGACATTTTAAAAGACTGGATGAACAAAGGAGAAATGTATTCTGATGCTGCCGTTTTATATAGATCTAATGCTCAATCAAGGGCGCTTGAAGAGGCTCTGCTAAGATCGAACATTCCTTATAGAATATATGGCGGCCAAAGATTCTATGAAAGAATGGAAATCAAAAATGCTATCGCTTATCTAAAAATTATTTTTAATAATTCTGATAATCCTGCATTTGAGAGATCAATATCAAATCCCACAAGAGGCGTTGGGGAGAAAACTTTAGCAAAGATTCGTTCTACGGCCAATAAATATAATATTTCATATATAAAAGCATCAGCCAAACTAATTGATGAGGGCGCAATATCTGGAAGAGGCGTAACAGGCCTGAAATCTTATTTAGAGTTTATTGTCCGATGTAAAGAATTTATAGAAGAGAATACTCTTTCAGATTTAATGGAAGAGATAATTAAAACTTCAGGATTAGTTGCCTTTCATGCAAAAGAGCCTGGAGAAAAAGGCAAAACAAGGGTAGAAAATTTAGAGGAGTTGGTTTCTGCAACTACAAATTTTGAGCAAAGTATTAGAGAAGAAAAAACAAATATTGAAATTGCAGAGCAATACTTAGATATGATTTCACTTGATTCTGGTGACAGGCAGGCATCAGAGCATGATGATGCTGCTCAACTT
>Ga0208880_1000207_pt1 | contig 12512 bp, 6 predicted proteins | sample Knorr_S23_td_Sur_FD_185606 | JGI IMG/M metagenome (GOLD analysis project Ga0208880, IMG submission 185606) | Marine microbial communities from Southern Atlantic Ocean transect - Knorr_S23_td_SurfaceB_ad_5m_LV_B (SPAdes) (version 2) | ecosystem: Environmental > Aquatic > Marine > Oceanic | place...
CTAAAATGGCGCTAAGTGCTGCTGGGATTTTTTTTGTTATCAAGGGCAAAACAGACATGATCGCCATTGTCAAAGCCACCAACCCTATCATGATGTACAGCTCACTTCCTACAAGCCAAGAACCTTGTTTTTTAAACATTCCCAATTGGGACAGGAAAATGACAATCGCAAGACCGTTAACAAAACCCATCATCACTGATCGAGGGATCATTCTCACAAATTTGCCCAGACGCAAAAAACCTGCACTCATTTGGATCAGTCCTGTTAACAATAAGGTAGCAAAAAGATATTGAAGTCCTGACGCATCGCTTCCGCCAAGTTCATTGCCCTCGCGAACAAGATGAACCATGACAACTGCCATGGCGCCCGTTGCACCCGAAATCATTCCAGGTCGACCTCCAAAAATAGACGTAATCAGTCCCATCATAAAAGCACCGTAAAGCCCTACGATAGGAGAAATGCCTGCAACAAATGCAAAGGCAACCGCCTCAGGAACCAAAGCCAAAGCTACAGTAATCCCAGATAAAAGATCGTTTCTAAAATTGCCTCGTACCGATTTATCAATAAAATGAAATGCTTTCAAACCCCTTCTTTTAAAACAAGTGGCAAAAGTAACCCAATTCTAAAGACTTCAGCGGTTTATTTAACTTCCAGAACTTTTAAAAAAATAATGAGCCTATCTTTTAAGTTCAGGCTTCATGTTTTGAGGCACTAAAGGATTCATAAACCAAAACCATAGAGGAGACAATAAGCTCAACAGAATGGAGGCCGGATAACCCAATGGAAGATGCGGGCTTTTATCGTGACTATCGAGTATTTGATATTTTTTGGAAGCCTTGAAGTGATGGTCACTGTGGCGTGTAAGTTCATAAAGCACTATTCTGCCAATATTGTGGTTAGAATTCCAAGAGTGATGGGGTTGAACTCGTTCATACCTTCCCGAGGGGGTTTTAAACCTCCTTAATCCATAATGCTCGATATAGTTGATACATTCCAAAAACAAGAATGATATGACGCCAACCAACAGGGCAAATAGCATCACATTTGGGGAAAACAAAAGAAACACCCCTGCCAAGTAGAGTGGTTGTATAAGGTGATAAAATAGCATGTCGTTCTTCCAAGAAAAAAAGGAGTGGTTTTGGTTTTTGAGAAGTTCGAATTGCTTCTTCCATGCATCCACATACTGTTTGCTGACCGACCTTATCCAAAAAGCATAAACAGATTGATTGTATCTAGCCGTGGCGCCATCTTCAATTGTGGCTACCTTAAAATGATGTCCAAAATTGTGTTCTATATAAAAATGCATGTACAAGCACGGCATAAATAGTGTTTTGCTCATCAAGCGTTCGATCAAGCTTTTTCGGTGGCCCAGCTCATGCGCAACATTGATGCCGTTGGTCGCTAATAAAATACCCGTTGAAAGGGCCAAACCGATGTACTCTGTATTGGTGTAATCAGTAGTTAATATTTTAAAAAAAATTACATAGAGAAGACAAAACACTATGGGCAAGTTCAGATAAAGCATCCAATCAAAGATTTTGTTGGTTGATTTTTGTTGAATTTTTTCTGGATTCAAATTGTTGTTGGTTTTACCCGTAATCAAATCAAGGATAGGCAATATCACAAAGGCATAAAATACGGCCGTATAGGTTCCTAAACCAAAGGATTCATAGGATATATAAGCTGATAATGGCACGGTGTAGGCCAAGAGGTATTTCAAGTCTCTCATTGCGTAAAGGTATAAAAATCAGCTAAATAGAAAAGAAACGGCTCCTTGGGAGCCGTTTACAATTGTGGAAGAAAATTATTTTTTTTCTTCGCCAACCAAGGCATGTGCATGACCTTGATTGAGTGCAAGTGCTAACATAATTTCATTGCTCATCATTATATAATTTAAAGCATTAAACTTATGTAACGATTGTTCCGGGTGCGTTCTCTCCACCCGCGACTCTATTATTAGACCCAGTCCACACGGGTCAAAATGCGAAATAAGTGTTTTCGCTCATTTATTTTACTAAGTTAATAAAATATTATTAAATAACTAATGATATAAAAATAAATTGTGTGTTTCACTTTGTTTAATTGTGAAATCAACAATATGAGCATTTATTTTAATTTCCTGCAACTGGGGTTCCAAAAATCCCCACGGCAAGCTCTGCCCAAACCAATAGAAAAGTTAATATCAAAAGGCCCACATAAACTTGTTTTTTCCAAGGGCTTTGGATTTTTCCACTGACCCATTGAATCCCAGAGCCAAGGCCAAGCAACAAAATTCCCATAACCACAAAGTCTAACACAGACCATTGAATGGTGTCGGTAAGCTGCATACCTATAAAAGGTATCAGCAAAAAAGACAAACAAATTGCATGGATGAATAGATTTTTTTTGGACATCTTTCCAAATTTGTTCCTAATGTAATAAAAATAAGGGGTGTTTGGGTTTGTTACTACAATGATTTATTGAGTTGTAAACGAATATATCTGCGAAAAACTGCTATTGGAACCATCAGAAGTCAACACCCTCCAATAGTATTTTGTAGATCCATCAAGTGCCACGCTTATAGATTGATCATTTAAATCGGACCATGCACTGCTAGGTGTTTGCTTGCCATCAATCTTATCAAGATATAAAGTGTATGTCAGCGGATCATTTGTATCTGGATCAGCGCCTTCCCAGAGAAAATCAACTTCACCATTGCTGTTTCTAGCAACGCTAGCATTTGACTCTGGACTTAGCAGGGAAGCAGGAAAAGGCACATGGTTTGATGTTCCAAGGCCTGCCAAATAAAACTTCCATGTGTCACTTGTGGCAGTTTTGGTGGTCTGTGTGTTTTTAGACTCTATGACCCATGAATAAGCCGTTCCTTTCTCCAGCTTAACCATTGCATTTGGTTCTTTCAAACCACGAACGTTTTGAATGCCGTTTGTTTCAAGATTCTGAATCGTCAAGTCATAACTTTCTGTATTTGCCGAAACTTCCCATGTAAAGGCAACATCGCTATGGGTTTCAGAAACACTTGTGCCTGTTTCACATAGCACATTATTGGCAGGTAATGACAACAAGGCCGAAGCAGGGTCAAGCGAGGATTCCTCAGAAGAATCCTTGGCACAGCCCGCCAAAACGATTAAGCTTAAGAGAATTAACTTTTTCATTCTTTTACAATTTTAACGGTTCGTTTTGTCGTTTCACCTTCAATGCTAATCATATAAGTTCCTGGTGATACGTTGCTGAGGTCTACATAAAATTTGCGTGATTCCTGACCAACAGAATGGAGTTTTTTGTAAGCAAGTGCCCCATTGATTGAATACACGGACACCCATACATATGGGTCCTCACCACCCACGTAGATGTCTAACATTCCTTTGGTTGGATTGGGAGAAAATTGGATTTGTTGGGGGACGAAAATTTGATGATATACAAAATCTTGACAGGACAAGTCTGTATACACTTTGATGGAGTTTAGCCCTGGTGGAAGTTGGGTGTTAAATTGGTTAGAGTTGGTCATAAAGACTTCTCCGTTAATATCCACATAATATTGCGTGCTCCCGCTCATTGTCATTTCGATTGAGCCGTCCATATCAGCCATTCCAACCATGGAAGTCAGCGGCAAAGGCTCTCCAATATTTATCTCAAAACATTGCTCGTAGCTGTCGTTGCCAACGATCGAAAAACACACAGAATAATCTCCACTAGAAAGACCTGAAAAGGTTGCCGAGCTGGTGCCACTATTTATAAGAATATCTTCTTGATCTGACATTTGTACTCTGTAGCTGTTAGAGGTGTCTTTGATCTCAATATTCAGCACACCATCATCATTGCCAATACAGCTGGTGGCAATTGCCTCGAGAGTAAAATTGTCGTTTGGAGCGATGCAATTGTCCCCAACCGAATATTGAATATATTCAGTAACGGCAAGACCCCCTTGAAAAGCAAACTTACAAGCATAACTAATGGTTTGGCCATTAGAAAGATTTCCTACAACCCCTCTAAAGCGATTATCTCCGATGCTTTCCATTGGAGATTCTTCGAAAGGAGATTCTTTCCACAAATAAGCAATCACATCATTTTTTGAATCGAGAAGCTCAAATTCAATGACCACTGAATTGCCTTGGGTTTTAAAACTGTAGGAGTAACCCACATTAAAAGTACCTTGTATTGATTCATTCGATTCTCCACCACAAGAGGTGTTTTCACTTGTAGCAGTCGTGAGAGTGATCGTTTTTGTTTCAGCCGATTCATTTCCTGCATTATCACTTACACCAATTGTGAATTCATATGAGGTTTCGGCGGAAAGGCCTGTGTAGATGGCTTCTATTTGCTCATCTGAAGAGCCACTAAAAAATTGTTTATTACCTCCCTGCTCTATTGTATAGATTACATACCCTGAATCGTCGCTCGCGCTTAAATTAAACGTAGCCGAGTTTGATGAGGTCGACACCAATGATGCGCTTAAATTTGTGGGAGGGGTGTCGTCATCGCCTCCTGCGGGTTCACCATAGACTTCAAACTCGAAAAGGCTGTAGCCATATTCTGTGTTACGGCTCGTCGCATACATCCTGATAAATCTGCCTTGTCCGGCAACATCTAAAGTCTCTGTATTGCCATCTCCAGAAGTGGTGCTGTAAACGGGATTCCAATTTGAGCCGTCATCTGATAATTGGATTTCGTAAGCTCTCGCAGAAGCTGCTTCCCAAACAAGAACTACTTGATCTATTGTATAAGGCATACCCAGATCCACTAATATCCATTGAGGATCCTCAAAAAGGCTAGACCATCTAGTTTCATAGTCCCCATCTACAGCCAAGTCGCCGCTATACTGTTCTTCCACACTACTCACTGTGACAGGTTTTTCGAGTGCAATGTTGATTTTTTTAATTACGGTAACCGTCAAATCATCAAAACCTTTAGCCCCTTCATTGTCGGTAACTTCTAATTGCAATTCGTGTGTTCCTATGGCCAGATTTAGTTCTGGAGAGCTGCCAGTGGCGAGTTCTGTTTCGCCGTCTAACCAACGGTAACTATAAATATATCCGTCTGAATCACTGCTTGCTGTGCCATCGAGTTGTAGGGTGAGTTCACTTGCCCCCACATCTGCATACATACTTATATCGGGTCCAGCATCTGCAACCGGAGAAGCATTATCGTTTGAAGAAACGAAAATTGTGACATCATCGGTTGCTTCAGATCCGTAGTTGTCCGTAATTTTAAGAGTCACATCGTTGGCTCCAACTTCAAATGAATAAGAGAAAGTGATTTGAGTACTTATTTCAGCACCCTTATAGACCCACGAATAAGTGGTTAAAGATCCGCCTTGATCATAACTTGCAGATGCATCCAATACCACTTCTTCTGTTCCGTTTCCATCAACATCTATAATGGTTTGATCTTCGCCAGCATCTACAACAGGAAGTTGGTTGACAATAATGACCACCTCATCTGATGACACTATGCCATCGTCATCCGTCACTTCAAGAGTGATGTTGTGTTGTCCTAGGGCAAAGCTACTTTGGAATTCAACTTCTGTACTTATGATTTCACCTTCTTTAAGCCAGTTATAAGAAACAACATCCCCGTCCTCATCACTACTTGCAGAAGCATCTAGGACAACGTCTTCAACTCCATCCAAATCTGAGTCGATTATTAAAACATCAGCACCTGCATCAGCCACAGGAGCGTTGTTGTCAGGGTCTACTATGCTGAGGTTGAAATTGTCAGTGCCTGGTGTTCCATCATCGTCCGTGACAGTGAGTTCAATGTCGTAATTTCCTGTAGACAAGGTGGTGGTGAAAGAAGCTTGGTTTCCAATCTCTACTCCGTTGGCTTTCCACAAATATTTTTCAATAACACCATCAGAATCCGTACTTTCTAAACCGTCAAACAAAACCGATACAACATCATCACCATCTTCATCATTGATGATTTGGTCTTCTCCTGCTTTTGCTGTTGGTGGATTGTTGTCGGGGTCAATGACTGTTATGACAACCTCATCAGTGGCTGTTAGCTCATCTTCATCGGCTACTTCCAAGGTTATGGTGTGCACTCCGGTAGAAAGTTCGACAGTTGGATTGATTCCCGAGGCCAATTCTGTGTCGTCTAAGAACCATTTGTAACCTACAATGGGGGCTGCAACTTCCTCGGATAAAGATCCATCTAAAGTCACATAGGCCAGATCGTCTTCGTTGTCATCTTCAACACTTTGGTCTGGACCAGCGTTTGCAATCGGGGCCAAACCTCCACTACTGATGGTAATGAGCACTTCATCAGTTGCTTGATTGCCTTCAGTGTCAGTAATTGTCAAAACAGCTGTGTAATTGCCCCTTGGCAAAGTAAGTGAGGTCAGTGCCTCTGTAGCTACAACTTCTCCGTCTATAGACCATGAGTAAGAAGCGATTTGACCCGAGTGGTGTGAGCTGGATGAACCATCTAAATAGATCTGCTCTAAACCATCACCGTTCTCGTCCCATTGAATGATGTCAGGCCCTGCGTTGGCAATAAGCCCTGAGCCACTCCCTACTTCTCCGTAACCGTTCCATTTAAACACCCTCACATAGTCAATCAGCATTTCACCAGGAAGGTTGGCAGTAACTTGGCTGTTCTGAGCGGCGTCTGTGAAGTTGCCACCAACAGCTAGGTTGATGACAAAGAAGAATGGATTGTGAAACTCCTCAGCATCTCCACCCAATGGGAAAGGACCTGTATAAAAATCATACTCTACCCCATTATCAACGACTGTTAATCTAATTTCATTGGGGTCCCAATACATTCTATAGGTCAAAAATCGATTGGTAAGCGGAGTAGATGCTCTGTAAGGCTTGCTATAGTATTTATCACTAGAAATACTTGCCGCACAAGTTGCGTTATTACCTGCACAAGCAGCATCCGAATAGAATATGATGTTTCCACCCACAACATCATTTTCTGAAGCATCTTCAAAACCTTCATCAAAAAGCGATTGGGCTTTATATCCCATTTCCATCATGTCAATCTCCCCTGATTTTGGCCAACCAACCTCAGAAATATTATTTCCAAGCAGCCAAAACGCTGGCCACAGTCCTGTAGACAAATCATCGGGCACTTTGATTCTGGTTTCTACAAGTCCGTACTTAACCGTGAGCTTGTCTTGCGTCTTCAACCTTGCTGAGGTGAATGATTTTCCACCTATGGTTTCGCTTTTGGCTGTGATTACAAGTGCGTTGTTGTCTTCATCGCCTGGAATAGGCGCTATGGCAATGTTTTCGGAAGTATAGTATTGCAATTCTTGATTGCCCCATCCGCATAAATCTTGTTCGCATCCATCACCCAACTCGGGTTCCCAAACGCTTGTGTCAAAAGTGTCAAAATTGTCTTCCCATAGCAACTCTCTGATGTCTACTTTAACATAATCCGAAGAGGTGTTGCCTTGAGCATCGGTTACTTTCAGACGAATGTTGTGAACGCCCGTGGTAAGGCTGAGATTGGCTACTTCGTCTTGAGATAAAACAATCCCGTTTTCACTCCACTCATAGGAAGCAATAGATCCATAACTTGAAGAACCGTCAAGGGTAACCATTTCTACCCCATCTTTATTTAGATCTTCTTTTACGATATCTGCGCCAGCATTTGCCAGAATATTTCCTTGGGAAAAAGAGACCTCGCCTTGTCCATTCCAGTCTTTTACACGAACGTAATCTATGTATAGTTTTCCTGGCAAAGGAGCCGATATGTCGTCATCGCCATAATACCCTGTAAAACTTCCACCGACAGCCAAATTCAACAAAAAGTAGTAGGGTTTTTTGAAAGCTTCCTCATTGGGTCCGATAGGAAAAGGATTTGTATATAAATCGTATTCCGTATTGCCATCCACTACTGTCAGTCGGATTTGACTTTCGTTCCAATACATTCTATAAGTTACATATCGGTTGTTGAGCGCCGAAGAGGGTGTATATGGAGTGGTGTAATATTTATCAAAAGCAATGCTCGCAGCACAACTGGGGTTGTCCGTTGCACAAGCGGCGCTTGCATACCAAATAAGGTTGGCTCGCACAAAGTTGTTTGGTGACCCCGAAAAGCCCTCAGCCTGTCTTTCGCTCACTGAGTGTCCCATTTCCATCATATCGATCTCTCCGCAGTATGGCCATCCAACTTCTCGGTGATTGATCCCCAAGAGCCATGCAGCAGGCCATAGCCCGTTTTCAATATCTGGGGTTTTCATCCTGACTTCAACAACACCATATTTTATGGCTAATTTGTTTTCAGTAGTTACTTTTCCAGATGTAAACGCATTGGTTCCGACTGTTTCTTTTTTGGCTTCAAGAACCAAGGCATAGTTGCCTGGCTCTTCAGCGATTTCTTCAATATAAACATTGTCTTGCTGATAGGTTTGTAGCTCTTGGTTTCCCCAGCCACATAAATCTTCCTCGCAGCCATTTCCGGTAGATATGTTCCAATATTCATCATTCAACGTATCAAAATTGTCTTCCCAAATGACCTCTCCAATTTCGTTTCCTCCAACCTTAATTTTGACTTGGTCTGTGTCTTGATTGCCGTATTGATCACTAACGGTCAACTTCAACACATAGGCTCCAGGATCTAAAGAAATCTCATGGGTTTTTGTCGTTGCAACCTGAGTGCCGTCTAGCTCCCAAACATAATGAGTTATGGGTCCATAACTGCCCGAAGCGTCTAGCGTAAGTACTTCCCCCTCATCTAATTTCTTATTGGCACCCGCATTGGCCATCACCTTTTCTGAAGTAAACACCTCGCCCCTGCCGTTCCATTTTTTGATGCGAACATAATCTATGTACATCTTGCCGGGAAGATCCGCTGTGACTTGTGAAGGAGATCCTGCATCAGTGAAATTACCCCCAACAGCCAAGTTCATCAGTAAGTAAAAAGGTTTGGTAAATGCCGCTGAGCTTTCACCAATGGGGAAGGGTCCTGTATACAGGTTTTGGACCAAACCATCGTCGTCAACAGTTAGTCGGATTTGCTCTTCATCCCAATACATTCTATAAGTCAAAAAACGATCTGTAAGCGTTGCGGAAGTATGATAGGGTTGATTATAATATTTATCAGACGAAATGCTCGCCGCACATGTAGGGTTTTGATCTGAACATGCGGCATCATCATAAAAAATAAGGTTGGCCGCCACCAAATTATTCTCGTTGGCTGATGGAAATTCTTGTTCTGCCCTAAACGCCGTGTTATGCCCCATTTCCATCATATCGATCTCTCCACAGAAAGGCCAACCATCTGATACTTGGTTGGTTCCCAAAAGCCATGCTGCTGGCCAAAGACCTTTAGACAAATCATCGGGTACCTTGATTCGGAATTCAATCATCCCATATTTGACAGCCAAGTTGTTTTTGGTCGTTACTTTTCCAGAAGTGAAAGACTGATTCCCGCTAGATTCATTGCGCGCTTCCAAAACAAGGGCATAGTTGCCTGGTTCACCTGGAATTTCTTCTATATAAACATTATCATCTTGGTAGCTCTGGAGCTCTTGATTGCCCCAACCACAGAGTTCAGGGCACCCATCTCCTTGGTCTACATTCCAAATATTCGTGTCAAGACTGTCGAAATCGTCTTCCCATAAGATGTGACCAACCTGAGCATGGACACATATTGAAAACAATAAAAGAAGGAAGGTTTTATGATGTTTGCCGAAAAGAATTTGTGTGATTTTAATCAAAAAAGCAATATTTAAATTTGTTATTTGAATGGTTTTATAAAATTGATATATAAATTTTATATATCATGTAAATTAAACCATACAAAAACTATACAGTAGCAATTTGCCTTGAATGTGTTGACTGTCATTTTATTGGGGTTTTTTTATGCTTTAATTCTTTGACATTCAGCTTTATCGCTTTTTTTTTGTTTTTTGGTTGGGTGTTAAAGTGTATCTTCGTTTTGTAATTTGATTTATGGAATTACTCTTTGTATATGCCCTGCTGACCATTGCGGTTTCTTTTATGTGTTCCATTTTGGAAGCAGTGTTACTGAGCATCAATCCCACTTATATCAGCTTAAAATTGGGGGAAGGTCACAAGTATGCTCAATCACTCGATACACTCAAAAAAAACATAGACGAGCCTTTAATCATTATTCTTACGCTCAACACGATTGCCCATACGGTTGGCGCTATTTTGGTGGGAGTGCAAGCCAAGATCGTTTACTCATCAATGGGAAATGGACAGGTTTATCACTTATTGGGAGTTCCATTTTCCGAAGAGGCAATGGTGGGTGTTGTGTCGGCCATCATGACCGTTCTTATCTTATTGCTCTCAGAAATCATTCCCAAAACCTTGGGAGCTACCTACTGGAAAAAATTGGCTAAGATTACAGCACTTTTCTTACGATCGATCATTCCTGTTTTCAAATATTCAGGTGTGCTTTGGTTTTTACAGCTCTTTACAAAGGTTTTAGGGAAAAGAGGGGAAACCAATTTGATGAGTCGTGAGGATTTTTCTGCCATGGCCGAGATCGCTGAACAAGAAGGTGTTATCGAAGAAAAAGAGTCTACCGTGATTAAAAATATGGTTCGGTTAAACGAAGTTAGAGGGCGAAACATCATGACCCCAAGGTCAGTGATGAAAATCGCTCCTGAACATATGACCATACAAGAATTTTTTGATCAAAACCCCAAATTGCGCTTTTCAAGAATTCCCGTTCACGGTGAAAACCCTGAAATCATCACAGGATATGTCCTCAAAGACAATGTGCTTGAAGAGCTTATCAACGACAAAGGGAGCCTACCCTTGTCGCACATTAGAAGAGAACTCATTGTCGTTGATAGGGATACTCGAATTCCAGAAATTTTTGAAACCCTCATGACCCAACGAGAACACATAGCACTCGTTGTTGACGAATATGGAACCGTGACAGGACTTGTGACCATGGAGGATGTAATTGAGACGCTTTTGGGCATCGAAATCATGGATGAAAGCGATCATGTGGAAGACCTACAAGCCGTTGCCCGTAAAAAATGGGAAGAGCGCGCCAAAAGAATCGGAATTATTGATTGATAAAGTATGATGTGGTTTTGAAAGGCTTGATTTTCTACCCCTATCCTTTCTTTTGAGTTGGTTTGTTTAAAGCGTGTCCCCAGACTGAGAATACAAAGATGATTGTATAACAAGGTATGAGGATGTAATAACTCTCTTTGGCAGCAGTAGCCAAAGCGATGGAAGCATCCGTGCCCGCCGAGATAAGGACTTCTTTTCCTTGATCTACCAGCCTTCCATACAAAGGCGGTATAATAGCACCCCCTGATATGGCCATAATCAACAAGGCGGAAGCTGTTTTGGTGTGTTTTCCTAAACCCTCTAGCGTAAGTGGCCACACCGCAGGCCACACCAAAGCATTGGCGATTCCTAAAGCTGCTACAAACAATACAGAAGTAAATCCGTTGGTGGTGAGAACCGCCACACTAAACACCATGCCTAACACTGCGCTTATTTGCAGGGCTTTTTTTTGACTTAGATGTTTTGGGATAAGAATCACCCCCAACGCATAGGTGACAACCATGGCCAAAAGGGTATAGGAAGTAAAAAACTTGGCTTTTGTCGCTGAAATTCCCAGTGCGATACCATAAGCAATGATGGTATCCCCAGCAATCACTTCAGCACCTACATACACAAAGAGCGTAAGCATTCCGAGCCAAAGATGCGGATATTGAAAAATGGTTTTTTGGGTATTGATTTCCTTTGTCTGGCTGTCTTCTTCAACAGCCTCTACATGGGGAAGGGGAGCGATTCGCATCAACAATCCCAACAAAAACAACACAATCGCCATCACCACATAAGGCACAAATACACTGTCGGCCATTTGGTTGAGTAAGGCCGATTTTTCGGCTTGTGAAACGTGAGACAACTGATCTTTAACCTCATCAATTCCTTTAAGTAGAATAGCCCCAAAAATAAGCGACCCCAGTGCTCCTGCTACTTTGTTGGCGATGCCCATAATGGCAATACGCTTAGCCCCACTCTCTATGGGTCCTAATATGGTAATATACGGGTTGGCAGCCGTTTGCAAAACCGTCATCCCAGTGCCTTGAATAAAAATCCCTAACAAAAACATCCAGTAGGTACGAGAATCTGCAGCTGGAATAAACACCAAAGCGCCCAGAGCCATGATAAATAGACCGATAGACATCCCCTTGCGATAGCCTGTTTTTTGCAACAAAAAAGAAGCTGGCAAAGCCATCACTACAAATGAGATATAAGAAGCTGATGCGACCAGATAGGACTGGGCTTCCGTAAGCTCATTGATGGTTTTCATAAAAGGAATGAGGGCGCCGTTGACCCAGGTGATAAAACCAAATACAAAGAAAAGTCCGGCTATGATGGCAATGGCTGTTTTGTTGGAACGAGAAGTGGACATAGAAAAAAAATCTGTTGGTTTAAGTCTAAAAATACATACAAATTTTAAACTCGTAACCTTAATGATCCAGTTAATGAGTCACATTTTATTCTTAAATCTTTTCCCCTTAACAATCAGAACGGGCAGTGGTAAAATCTGTGCCGCAATCC
>Ga0208880_1000210_pt1:0-7500 | contig 12373 bp, 9 predicted proteins | sample Knorr_S23_td_Sur_FD_185606 | JGI IMG/M metagenome (GOLD analysis project Ga0208880, IMG submission 185606) | Marine microbial communities from Southern Atlantic Ocean transect - Knorr_S23_td_SurfaceB_ad_5m_LV_B (SPAdes) (version 2) | ecosystem: Environmental > Aquatic > Marine > Oceanic...
TCACGACATCGCTTTGAGAAGTCCAATCGGTTCCGTCATAGGTATATATATCTCCTGTAGATTCATCGACATAAATATCCCCTTCAGATGGATTTGCTGGGTTTGTCGCTGTTGGTGCACCCGTATCAGAAGTTACACCCGTAGCATCCGCCAAGGTATCTGCATCTAAATAGGCAAGACCGTCTGTTCCTTCAACAACTATGTTCTCCGCATCGGTACTCACGACATCGCTTTGAGAAGTCCAATCGGTTCCGTCATAGGTATATATATCTCCTGTAGATTCATCGACATAAATATCCCCTTCAGATGGATTTGCTGGGTTTGTCGCTGTTGGTGCACCCGTATCGGAAGTTACACCCGTAGCATCCGCCAAGGTATCTGCATCTAAATAGGCAAGACCGTCTGTTCCTTCAACAACTATGTTATCGGCATCGGTGCTTACCACATCACTCTGTGAAGTCCACGTTGTACCGTCATAGGTATATATATCTCCCGTAGATTTATCGACATAGATATCCCCAGCATTTCCTGCAACAGAACCTATATTTGGATCACCAATACCACTAATTCCTGCTCCGTCTGCACCTTGAAGACTTGTTAGAAACTCAGCCTCTGTACCAGAATTACCCTCAGCAAGCCAAATGTCATATGCAGAAGCACCGTCATCTCCAGAAGATCCTTTTAAGTACTCTATATAATCCGCCTCTGAACCTGTATGTCCCTGATTAAGCCATACTTCATAAGCAGAATCCCCATCAGAGGCAGTAGTTTGTGACCATGAGGATCCATCATAAATATAAATATCACCAGTAGATTCATCTATATAAATGTCACCGGGATTTGCACTTCCGCTAGGAGCTCCAGAACCCGTATTGGTTTCTGCAATGCTATCTGCTGCTAGATAAGCTAAAGAATCAGAACCCAAAGTAAGTAAGTTGTTTGTGTCTGAACTTACACCTGAGCCTTGTAGAATCCAAGAGTCTCCGTCATAGGTATACACATCTCCCGTAGATTCATCGACATAGATATGCGCAGGGGCAGCCGTACCTGAAGGTGTGCCTTCTCCACTACTGATTCGACTGTCCATAGATGGAATATAAATGATGGGTTGTGGATCACCCATGGCTCTATATCCAAGATTATCGTTGGGGACATCAATCTCTACCCCCAAGTCTTTAGGTGTACCGTCCCAAACAATATCAGAAAAACTACCCACCAATGGATCTCCCATATCAATACCTAAAATCAGAGAGACCATTCCGTTTTCGTCTGTGGTTATCCCTGTGAATTCCTCCACATAAAGGGTTCCATCTTCGTCGGTAATGGTGAACTTCAAGTCTACATTGGCATTGGCCAAAGGCATATCGCCCAAGTTGTAGCCAGGAGCTTGAATCCCTGAATCATCTAGGATAACTGCCTGGTAGCTGATGCCCGGTGTTTGGGCAAAGGCTAAAGCATTGACAAAAAGAGCGGCTAAAAGTATATATCTAAAGTTCATAATGCTGTTTTTTTTTAAAATTGTATTTATTCAAAAGTTATTTCTACACGTCGGTTTAGTTCAGGATGTGTAGGGCTATGATTCGATGTTTGCCCCTTACCTCTCCATTCAATATTGGATTTTGGAACCCCCGATGATATCATGAGCTCTGCCACCGCTTTTGCGCGTTTGGCTGAAAGTTTTAGGTTGTGTTCAGAATCACCTGTTTGGTCGTCGGCATATCCGCATATTTGAATTTTTTGAGTCATTGGGGTTTTGGTATAAGTCGACGCCAAGGCTTCTATCCGAACCTGGGTTTCAAAAGTTATTTCTGATTGGTCTCTCTCAAAAAGAACAATCATATCAGGAGACCAAACAATTTCTGTCTGTGAATCACGAATATCTCTCTTAAACAAAGCGATATCACTCTCAAGATTTTCGATCTTTTTCTTTTTATTGACGCGGTCAAACTCTAGCGCATCAATACGGTTTTGCAGGGTAACTAACTCATTTTGAGCCTGATGTTCTTGTTTGTATTTTACGGTTCTGAATAAATCAAAGTCATGTACGACTCCCACAGCAAAGTTTAAGTGGTTGATCCCAAATTTTTCAACGCCTCTTTGACCGTTTCTTTCAGGGTTAAATTCCTTGATATTAAAACTCTTATTATTGGTGATACTAAAATACAGAGAGCTAGCCTCAGCGGTTTGGTACTTTAATTCCAGCCCATATTTATAAAAATCGGAAGCTTTCGAAAATCCAGGCTGATCCAACAAATCGACTTGTAAATTAAAATTGCTCGAATAAATATGTTGCACGCCCTGTATCGGCCAATTTCTGCCTATTCCCCCACGAAGCCAGAAAGACAGCTTCTTTTCAGAATTGTTGCCAAGTTCATAGAATTTAAAGTATAAATCCGTTTCCACTCCAAAGTAGGAGAATACGTAGTTATAGGCCAGAAATTGCAGTTCGTGGCTAGAGATGTTCATTTGATGTTTGTCAAAATTCAATCCGAGCCCCCATTGCAATTTTTCGCCTATTAGATTAAACCTGTATCCCGCTGCAGCTGAAATCTCTAATGACCGAGAGAAATCATTTCTGATCACACGGGCTCCTTGATCATTGGTGTAGTTTCTAAAACTTGAACTATTCAGACCCAATTCTCCATACCACTGACTTTGTAGGGTTTGAAAGCTGAAAAGCATAAACAAAGCGACTATGCTAAAAAGTGGGTTTAAAAAATCAATCAAATCAAAACTTTCCTTCGTTGTTCTAATAATCTTCATATTTAGTTGATTTTAAGTGTTTGTTAATCATGTTTTATAATATGTTTGGTAAGGATTTGTGCACCAACATTAACAACAAGCATGTATTTTCCGTTTGCTAATTGGTTTAGGTCAAGTTCAATTCTATTGGTAGGATTTTTAAAGTGTTTTTTAGTGACCAATCTTCCACGCATGTCAAACAAAGAAGTGTGTACATCAAACGATGGGGTGGCGTCAAAATCAATGCGTATGCGATCTACAAATGGGTTTGGATATACAGAAGTACTCAATGCAGGCACATTGTTTATTCTGGTATATGATGTTAAAGGCTGAATAAACCCTTGACGAACCTCAACACCAGCTACTGAAACCTTTCCTAATAGAGGGGTCTGCCCATAGACATATTGTGCTTTGATAGGGCTTTTATTAGAAGGCCTTAAGGTGGTAGCTGCGGTATTGGACTGAATGTTTGAACGCAGCAATAAATTCTTTGAAGTTTGTGGTGTCTGAGCAAAACCAACAGAAGAGATTAGCAAAGGAAATAAAAGAAGGAAGAGGTTGACAAATAAATTTGTCGAAGCATTGAGTAAACTCTCAGTTTTATAATGATTTTTTTTTCTTTTCAATTTGAATAAATTTTCCGAAGACCTAATTCAACCTTTAAACTCTTAATGTTGTTGTTCAACGTGTTCTGGTAACAAATAAGAGACTTAAATGAGTAACAAATTATTTTATCACAATGATTTATGACAATAATTACCTGAAATGTATTATTGGGTTGATTTCGGTAATAAAAAAATTTTTTTTTACGAAATATTATTCTTACTTCATTGTAGTATATAACCTACAAAAACAAAAAATAAGTGAAGTTATATAAAGGACTCTATAATTTGGAAGGGGATTTGCGCCAAAAAGTTTTGACCCACAAGCTTTTATTTTTTATAAAAAACTTAGGAGAAACGAAACTGGCCAATATAGCTGAACCTAACAGCAACGGCAGGTGAGACAAGGGCAAGAGATGACCAATAAACAACCTGAAAAAAACAAATAAAATTCCAAAGGAAATTAGATTGAGGAGAAAAGCGGTTGTGGATTTACTCATGATTCTTGTTTTTCTGGCTTCCCTTATACATTGTATAATGCACCAAACGACTTTCTAGTTTTCCGTTAAACAGCTTGATTTTAGCCGATGGCTTCAACCCAACATACTTTAGGGCCTCTAAATTAGAGCTGATCAGCCAGGCATCCGTATTTGGGTACAACTGCTTTAAGGTATCACCAATACGCCCATAAAAGATCTTCATATCAATAGGAAGTCGTTCTCCATAGGGCGGATTAAAAACCATATGTAAAGGTGCATCTGTATGGTTCTTGGCAGAACGGAAGAAATCTTGCTTTTCAATATGAATAAAATCAGAAAGGCCTGCTTGATCAACGTTATCTTGTGCTTTTCTTACAGCAGAAGGAGCTTTGTCGTATCCCGTAATTTTCCATTGAAAATCACGTGTTTTCTTCAAAACTGAAGCACGAATAAGTTCAAATAAGTTCGCATCCCAGTTCGACCAGCGCTCAAAGGCAAATTGTTTCCGGTTCAGTTGAGGTGGAATGTTGCAAGCAATCATGGCCGCTTCTATAAGTAACGTACCACTTCCACACATAGGATCTAAAAAATCGCACGCCCCTTTCCATCCAGAAAGCATCAACAAGCCCGCAGCCAACACCTCGTTAATCGGTGCAATATTGGTAGCTGTGCGATAACCACGATGATGCAAAGAAGCACCTGAAGCATCTAAAGAGACTTCCATATTGCCTCTCCCTATGTGGATGTGAATACTCAAATCTGGATCCTCACGCCCCACGCTGGGGCGCTTGCCTGTTTGTTTTCGAAACCGATCTACTATGGCATCTTTGGCTTTTTGAGCTGCAAACATGGTGTTTCTAAACAGATCACCCGACTGAGTCACCTGAATTGAAAAACGGGTTTCTAAATCCATATGTTTCTCCCAAGAAATGCGACGAATTGTTTGGTAAAAATCAAACTCGTTTTGAATTTTCGCGCTGTGTATGGGCATCAGTATCCTTAATGCGGTACGCAAACACAAGCTGGATTTGTATAAAAAACCTAGATCTCCTCGAAAACGCACATGACGCACACCTGGTTTGATAGATTGAGCCCCCAGTTGCAAGAGCTCTTTGGCTAGTAGGGATTCAAAACCAAACAAGGTTTTGGCAACCATTTCAAAATTCTCGCCAGCTTTGCCCATGCTGCAAAAGTAGAGAAAAGCATAGACACCGATAGAAAATAGCTTAATTTTGTATTCATGACAAAAAAAACGTGGTTTGAGTCTTGGTTTGACTCCCCTTACTACCATATCCTCTATGCAGATCGCGACTTCAAAGAAGCCAGTGATTTTATTGACAAACTGGCACATCATTTGTCGTTCACCAAAGGAGCTAGCTTGTTAGATGTAGCTTGTGGAAGAGGCAGACACGCAAAACATCTAAATCAACTCGGATATGATGTGACAGGAATTGATCTCTCTAAACAAAGCATCGATTACGCAAAAAGGCATGAAAACCAAACCTTACGCTTTCATCAACACGACATGCGCAAATCACTGAACAAAAGCTTTGATGGTGTGTTGAATTTATTCACGAGTTTTGGATATTTCGAGGATGACGATGATAACCAACGAGTATTAAGTGCTTTTCGAAGCCACTTGCGACCTGGAGGGATTGGTGTCATTGATTTTTTAAACACCTCATGGGTCGGTAGAAATTTAGTAGCAGAGGAAAGCATCGTCAAGCAAGGAATCCGATTTGACATAAAGCGACAAATGGACAATAAATGGATCACTAAAGAGATTGCTTTCGAAACAAACGGAGAACAACACCAATTCCAAGAACGCGTGCGTGCCCTCACACTCAAAGATTTTGAGGACTGGTTTGCGAAAGTAGGCTTACAAATCGAAACCCTTTATGGTGATTATGAACTTTCTGAATACAATCCCCTATCTTCGAAGCGTCTAATCATGATCGTGCAATAATGAACTTAATTTTGCCTTTTATCACAGTGGTGCTCGGAGCTGCTGTTGTCATCGTTTGGCGCCCCAAACAACTTAGATACGTCAAAAACCTACTGGCATTTAGTGGTGCTTTTTTATTATCAATCACTGTCTTTGAGATGCTTCCAACCGTCTTTAGCCACACCCAATCGTCTTCCTTAGGGTTATGGATCATGGGGGGGATACTGATACAAATCTTATTAGAATCACTATCAAAAGGAGCTGAACATGGTCATATACACATCAATACTCACAGTAAGTTTCCATGGGGTCTTTTTGTGGGATTGTGTTTGCATGCTTTTTTGGAAGGTACCCCAATCGAACAACATGAGCACCTTATTTGGGGCGTGTTGGTTCACAAACTACCCATAGCGATTATTATCAGCTACTTTTTATGGCAATCTCACCTGTCCAAAGCAAAAATGTGGGTGTTTTTATTACTCTTCGCTTTGATGACGCCACTAGGAACTTGGTCTGTACACACTTTTGAAGGTTTGCAACAGTACTCAATTGAAATGAGCGCCTTAGTTATTGGAATCTTTTTACATGTTTCAACAACCATCCTTTTTGAAAGTTCCGAAGGACACCGATTTGACATCACAAAGCTATTGGCCATTGTCAGTGCCATTTTTCTGGCTTTTATGGTTCAGCATTAGGTTTACCAATAAATTATCTAAGCCAATGTTTTCTTATTTTGGGTAACTTGTGTGTGGTTACATAAGTAATTTCATAAAAATCCCTATTTTTAAAAATCCAAATCTCAAAAAATGAAAACCTACTTTTTTTCCCTTTTTACTTTGTTCAATCGTTGTGTAAAAACAACCTTTTCTCATCCAGAAACAAGAAGCATTTCTTAATAAAGTTTTTGACATGAGAAGTGAAATAAAAACACAACACTCCATACAAGTGTTTGGTATCTATTGCGGATTGATGTTACTTATATGTATTACACCATTTGTATACTTTATAGACTCACATATATATAGAAATATTGTACGAGAAGATCATTGGGCAGAATATGCAACAGCATTGGCCTTGTTGTCTAGTAGTTTGATTATTTCAAGGCGTTTACTCATCAATTGGAAAGCCATCAGATTTTCTGAAAAATTAGGTTTTTTGATGATGTCACTGGCCATGTTTGTTGGGTTTGGAGAAGAAATTTCATGGGGTCAACGCATATTTAACCTACAATCACCCGATTTTTTTACAGATCATAACCTACAGAATGAAACCAACATTCACAATCTTAAAATTTTAAACATCAAACTAAACCAGTGGCTGTTTACCTACGGCATGCTGTTAGTCTTTATCATTTACTTTTCAATCCCGTATTGGATAGACAAGCATCGCTTTGTTAGAAAAATGATGGATCGATACGGACTATACATTCCTAAACGAACTCATAGTTTGGTTTTTTTGATGACCACTCTTTTGATTCATTCCTACCCAGTACCCAAAGTTTCTGAGCTGTGGGAGTTGTCGTTTGCTCTAACCATGCTTGTGGTGATTATTCAAGCTCGAAATCAGGGCCAAACCAATACTCATTGAGTACGCTTTTATGTTTAAAGTCGTTCGCTACGTATTCAATTTTAGCAATATTTTTGGAATTTCTTGTTAAATAAATTTTTCCCGTAAATAAACTTTTTTTATCAAGAGAATTGATGGAAATGTCATAAACCCATACAGAAGGGTT
>Ga0208880_1000210_pt1:10000-12373 | contig 12373 bp, 9 predicted proteins | sample Knorr_S23_td_Sur_FD_185606 | JGI IMG/M metagenome (GOLD analysis project Ga0208880, IMG submission 185606) | Marine microbial communities from Southern Atlantic Ocean transect - Knorr_S23_td_SurfaceB_ad_5m_LV_B (SPAdes) (version 2) | ecosystem: Environmental > Aquatic > Marine >...
CCTTCAGCGCCGCTACAATGCTCCCCTACCCAACTTTCGTTGCCACAGCTTCGGTGGTATGCTTATGCCCGATTATTATCCATGCTCGACCGCTCGACTAGTGAGCTGTTACGCACTCTTTAAATGAATGGCTGCTTCCAAGCCAACATCCTAGCTGTCTGGGCAGTCAAACCTCGTTTAATCAACTTAGCATACACTTGGGGACCTTAACTGATGGTCTGGGTTCTTTCCCTCTCGGACATGGACCTTAGCACCCATGCCCTCACTGCTGTGCATCATTTTATCGCATTCGGAGTTTGACAGGAATTGGTAGGCGGTGAAGCCCCCGCATCCAATCAGTAGCTCTACCTCTTAGAAACTAATACAACGCTGCACCTAAATGCATTTCGGGGAGTACGAGCTATTTCCGAGTTTGATTGGCCTTTCACCCCTATCCACAGGTCATCCCAAGACTTTTCAACGTCAACGGGTTCGGTCCTCCACTGAGTGTTACCTCAGCTTCAACCTGCCCATGGATAGATCACACGGTTTCGCGTCTACCCCTACTGACTGTACGCCCTATTCAGACTCGCTTTCGCTCCGGATCCGCACCTGAAGTGCTTAACCTTGCCAGCAACGGTAACTCGTAGGCTCATTATGCAAAAGGCACGCCGTCACCCCAAAGGGCTCCGACCGCTTGTAAGCGTAAGGTTTCAGGTTCTATTTCACTCCCTTATTCAGGGTTCTTTTCACCTTTCCCTCACGGTACTGGTTCACTATCGGTCTCACAGTAGTATTTAGCCTTAGCGGATGGTCCCGCCAGATTCATGCAAGGTTTCCCGTGCCCCGCACTACTCAGGATACCACTATCGATAACTATCTTTACTTGTACGGGACTATCACCCGCTATGGTTCAACTTTCCAGAAGATTCCAATTCATCAAGCATCAAATATCGTGGTCCTACAACCCCAGTATTGCCGTAACAACACTGGTTTGGGCTATTCCGCGTTCGCTCGCCACTACTAACGGAATCACTTTTGTTTTCTCTTCCTCCGGGTACTTAGATGTTTCAGTTCCCCGGGTTTGCTCTCCGATAAATCGGAGTAACATGTCTTCAACATGCTGGGTTGCCCCATTCGGAAATTCGCGGATCAAAATGTATGTGCCACTCCCCGCAACTTATCGCAGCTTATCACGTCCTTCATCGCCTCTGTGAGCCAAGGCATTCCCCTTACGCTCTTAATTAACCTATCGTAACGATTATTTCTTATGAAATTGTTTTTACTTATTGCTCGTACGAACATACTTTCGGCTCGAATGTATGTTCATACCTTAATTTTTATGTATCTAAAAATTCTCAATATGTCAATGAACGTTTTTTGATTGCCATACAGGCAACCAAATCGTGGAGAATATCGGAGTCGAACCGATGACCTCTTGAATGCAAATCAAGCGCTCTAGCCAGCTGAGCTAATCCCCCTTGGAATAGAAACTCTAGATTGAGTTGCCTTTTGGGGAGCAAGTCAGCTTCCAGACTTTCCTTCGTAGTCTCGGGCAGGCTCGAACTGCCGACCTCTACATTATCAGTGTAGCGCTCTAACCAGCTGAGCTACGAGACTATAGTACTCATATCAACCTGCTTGAAACAAAGCTCAGCCGGCTGAGCCCTGCCTGTTGGCAGACAGGTACGAGACTAAAATTTATCATTGAGGATAACAGCGAAGCAAAACGCATCATAATTTGGCTCCAATTTCGTCGTCTTTCTTGTTGATTGCTTTCGCAAGCAACGTTTCTCTAGAAAGGAGGTGTTCCAGCCGCACCTTCCGGTACGGCTACCTTGTTACGACTTAGCCCCAGTCACTAGTTTTACCCTAGGCAGCTCCTTTCGGTCACCGACTTCAGGTACCCCCAGCTTCCATGGCTTGACGGGCGGTGTGTACAAGGCCCGGGAACGTATTCACCGCATCATGGCTGATATGCGATTACTAGCGATTCCAGCTTCACGCAGTCGAGTTGCAGACTGCGATCCGAACTGAGACCGGTTTTATAGATTCGCTCCTACTCGCGTAGTGGCTGCTCTCTGTACCGGCCATTGTAGCACGTGTGTAGCCCAGGACGTAAGGGCCGTGATGATTTGACGTCATCCCCACCTTCCTCACGGTTTGCACCGGCAGTTTCGCTAGAGTTCCCGGCATGACCCGCTGGCAACTAACGATAGGGGTTGCGCTCGTTATAGGACTTAACCTGACACCTCACGGCACGAGCTGACGACAACCATGCAGCACCTTGTAATGAGTCCGAAGAAGGATCCATCTCTGGATCTGTCCCACTACATTTAAGCCCTGGTAAGGTTCCTCGCGTATCATCGAATTAAACCACATGCTCCACCGCTT
>Ga0208880_1000213_pt1 | contig 12315 bp, 10 predicted proteins | sample Knorr_S23_td_Sur_FD_185606 | JGI IMG/M metagenome (GOLD analysis project Ga0208880, IMG submission 185606) | Marine microbial communities from Southern Atlantic Ocean transect - Knorr_S23_td_SurfaceB_ad_5m_LV_B (SPAdes) (version 2) | ecosystem: Environmental > Aquatic > Marine > Oceanic | place...
GGTTGTGTTACAATGGTTCGCGTATCTCCTAGGTTTGAAGACAGTGAACACAGTTTGATGTTGTTTAAAAACCGTTGACCTCCATCCAAACCGCCTTTAACTTCAAAAGCGATGATATTGCCCCCGCGTTTCATCTGTTTTTTGGCGATTTGATATTGAGGGTGTTTCTTGGAAAAAGGATAACGGACCTCATTGACTGTTGGGTGTTGTTCTAAAAATTTTACAATTTCTTCGGCATTATCGCAATGTTTATCCACTCGCACGGCCAAGGTTTCTAGGCTTTTAGAAAGTACCCATGCGTTAAAAGGGGAAAGACTCGGTCCTGTGTTACGTGCAAAGAGATAAATCTCACGTATCAAATCGGCACGACCCACAGTAACCCCTCCCAGTACACGACCCTGTCCGTCGATGAGTTTGGTAGCAGAATGAATCACCAAATCAGCGCCAAAAGCAATAGGTTGCTGTAAATAGGGTGTCGCAAAACAGTTGTCTACTACAAAAATGAGGTTGTGTTTTTTTGCAAATTGACCCAATCTATCTAGGTCTAAAACTTGTAAACCAGGATTGGTCGGAGATTCAACATAAAGAACTTTGGTAGTAGGCCGAACCAAGGCATCCAATTGATCGATATCTGAAGCATCAAAATAGGTGGTTTCGATTTTCCATTTAGGAAGATATTTGGTGAACAAACTATGTGTGGAACCAAAAATCGCTCGAGCAGATAGAATATGATCATCAGCGTTTAGCAAGGCCGCGAAAGAAGAAAAAATAGCTCCCATACCTGAGGCAAAAGCATAGCCATCCTCAGCGCCTTCTAAAGCACACATTTTTTGAACAAATTCTGAGGTGTTCGGATTGGTGAAACGGCTGTACACATTGCGTTCTTTCTCCTCAGCAAAAGCGGCACGCATCTCTTCTGCATCTTCAAAAACAAAACTTGAAGTAAGAAACAGAGGATTGCTGTGTTCTTGAAATTGAGAACGCTCTAGTTGCGTTCGAATGGCATCCGTTTCAAATTTATTTTTATTGCTCATAAGTTACATCGTTGACAGTTACAGAAAAGGTGATTTTGGCTGTAGCTTCTAAAGTTTTAGAAACTGAGCAGTATTTTTCAAAGGAGAGTTTAGCCGCTCTGTATATACGATCTGGTTTGACATCTCCGGTTACCTTGACCATCGCATGAATATCCGTGAACAAAGCAGGTGTGGCATCAACTTGGCGATTTCCATGGACTTCAATCTTTAGGCTATCCGGTTTGATCTTTTGCTTATCAAGAATATGCACAATATCAATGCTGCTACAACCAGCCAACCCCATAAGCAACAACTCCATTGGACTTGCTCCCTGAGGATTGTCTACAGATTTGTTGTCGATGTCGATGGTATAACCACGGTTATCGGTAATCGTAGCATGATAGCCTGATTGATGTGTAAGTTCGATTTTCATAATAATTAAGTTTTAGGGTTTGCAAAAACAGGCTGAAGGAGTTCGGTCAATTGGTCAAACTCAATCAAAAAAGCATCATGTCCATGAATGGATTTAATGGTTTTATAGTGCAGGTTGTGTTTGTAGCTCATAAGACCTTTGTAGGTCTCTCTGTTTTCTTCATCGGTAAAAAACAAATCAGAATCAATTGAAACCAAGTAAATATTGGCGGAAATCTGCTCAACAATCTGCTCAAAGGATCCTCGATCTTGGGTGATATCAATGGTCCGTAACAGATGATTCATCAACTTATAAGCTTGGAGATGAAATCTTTTCTCGAGTTTTTCTCCATGGTAAAACAACCAACTGTCAATATTAAAAATATCTTTTTCAGGGTTGATGGTTCTATTAAAACGAAACTTGAAAGATTCAGGAGTACGATAACACAACATGGCATGTATGCGCGCATCGTAAAGGGGTTGGTTAGAGTTTTTTAAGATTTGATCTTGAAGTAAGGTATGCGCCAACACCCAGTCAGAGGTTTTCCAATCGCAAGCGATGGGCACTAGATTCTGGATTAGATTTGGAAATGAAGCGGCCAACTCCCACGCCAAGGCACCTCCAATAGACCCACCTATGGCGGCATAAAGTTTCTGAATACCGAGCTTGTCTAAAGCTGCTTTGACCAAAAAAGCAATGTCACGTAGTATCAGGTGCTCGTAGTCTTCAATGAGATAATCATCATCACCATTTCCTGGAAAATTAAAAGCTAAAACGGTATAGGTGTGGGTGTCTATCAATTTGTCAGGGCCTATTATTTGTGGCCACCACCCCTCATCACCTGTCACATCAGCGTTTCCAGTTAAAGAATGATTGACCAATACCACAGGAGCAGTCCCTATAGGACAGCCAAAGGATTTGTAAGAGATTTTCAAATCCATTTGGTTGCCCGATAAGGTTTTGTATTTCGGAAAGTCTATGTACTTTCTTTCTGACATTGGTACTGCTTTATTGTGATTTTATAGACTATCAAACGCTTGTTTAAGATCTGCTTTGAGGTCTGTAACATCCTCCAAGCCTACTGACAAACGCACCAAATCTGGAGTGACACCTGTGGTGGCTTGCTCCTCTTCAGACAATTGTTGGTGTGTGGTGCTAGCAGGGTGAATCACCAAAGATTTGGTATCTCCGATGTTTGCCAAAAGTGAGAACAATTGAGTTTTATTTACCACGGTTTTGGCAGCGTCAAAACCTCCTTTAAGACCAAAAGTTAGAATACCGCTTTGACCTTTTGGTAAGTAGCTTTGGGCTAAATCGTAGTATTTCCCTCCTTTAAGCCCAGGATAGCTCACCCATGCTACTTGATCTTGATCTTGAAGCCATTGGGCAAGTTCTAGAGCGTTTTGACTGTGCTTTTGCATGCGCACCTCCCAGGTCTCAAGCCCTTGAATGATTTGAAACGCATTGAACGGGCTGATGGCAGCACCTAAATCACGTAGTCCTTCAATTCGGACTTTCGCGATGTATGCGGCTGGACCTAGTGCCTCATGTAGTACCAAACCATGATAACCTGCTGATGGCGAAGTGAATTCAGGGAAATTACCATTGGACCAATCAAAGGTTCCAGCATCAACAATCACACCTCCCATGGCGGTGCCATTTCCGTTGGCATATTTGGTCAATGAGTGGATGACAATATTCGCACCATGCTCAATAGGCTTAAGCAGCGCCGGTGTAGCTACTGTATTATCTACCATAAAGGGTACTTTAGCGGTTTTTGCCTCTGCAGAAATGGCCTTCAGGTCTAGCACATCTAACTTGGGATTCCCCAATGATTCGGCAAAAAACAATCGCGTGTTGTCTTGAACAGCAGCCGCAAAGTTTTTAGGATCTTCAGGATCTACAAAAGTGGTGGTGATTCCCAAACGAGGCATCATCACCTTCAGCATGTTGTAAGTTCCTCCGTACAAACTGTTAGAAGCTACAATATGATCACCTGCCTTAAGCAGCACCAACAAAGCAGTGCTAATGGCTGAAGTTCCAGAAGCCGTAGCTACCGCAGCGATACCTCCTTCTAGAGCGGCCATACGCTGCTCCAACACATCGGCTGTAGGGTTGTTTAATCGAGTATAAATATATCCTGGTTCAGCGAGCGCAAATAAATTGGCTGCATGATCCGTATCATTAAACACATAAGATGTTGATTGATAAATAGGAACCGCACGGGTACCTTGTGTGGTTGTTACATCATGCCCTGCATGCAAAGCATCTGTTGAAAATTGTTGTGTACTCATAAGTTAGCTATTGATGTTAAATATTTGTTGAATGTCTTGGACAGCATCTAATTTTTCCCAAGGGAAAAGGGCTACCACAATCTCAGTTTTTCCATTATAGGGAGACTCAAAAACTTTTTTGACCACTCTGGGCGTTCTGCCCATATGGCCATAAGCAGCGGTCTCTAAGTAGATAGGCGTTCGCAGTTTGAGGCGTTTTTCGATACCATAAGGCGTTAAGTCAAAAGCGGTTTGAAGACGTTCAGCAATTTGACCATCTGTCAAGTCGACTTTAGCGGTCCCATAGGTGTCCACAAAAACAGAAGTGGGCTTGGCGACTCCGATCGCATAACTCAATTGGACAAGTATTTCGTCACAGACTCCAGCTGCAACTGCATTTTTAGCCATATGGCGTGCTGCATAAGCTGCACTACGATCTACTTTACTGGGGTCTTTACCACTAAAAGCACCTCCTCCATGAGCACCTTTGCCACCATAAGTGTCTACAATGATTTTTCGTCCTGTCAGACCTGTATCTCCATGAGGACCTCCGATGACAAATTTGCCTGTGGGGTTGATATGGTATATGATGTCTTGATTAAAAAGCTTTTGTACTCTTTCATTAAAAGAAGCAATGACTTTTGGAATGACAAGACCAATAATATCTTTTTTAATACGGGCTAACATTTCGGCATCCGCATCAAAATCGTCATGTTGTGTAGAAACGACAATATTGTCTATACGCAAGGGCTTATGATCGTCACTATATTCGATCGTAACTTGTGATTTGGCATCGGGTCGAAGGTATGGAATCACGTCTCCCGCATGACGAAAATCAGCCAATATCTCAAGAATTTTATGTGAAATAGCCAAAGGCAAAGGCATGTAATTGTCCGTTTCGTTAGATGCATATCCAAACATAATACCTTGATCTCCGGCACCTTGTTCTTCTTTTTTGGATCGATCTACTCCTCGATTGATATCCTGTGACTGTTCATGAATTAATGAAATCACTCCACACGAGTCTCCAGAGAACTGATATTCCCCTTTTGTATAACCGATTCGATTGATGGTTTGGCGTGCGATGTTTTGTACATCGAGATATGTGGTGCTTTTTACCTCACCAGACAAAACCACCTGTCCGGTGGTGACTAGGGTTTCACAAGCGACTTTGCTGTCAGGGTCAAATGCCAGGAAATGATCTAATAAAGCATCACTAATCTGATCAGCAACTTTGTCGGGATGCCCTTCAGAAACAGATTCAGATGTAAAAAAATAAGCCATATTTGGTTGCTTTATGGGGATTTGACTTATACTCGTCTAGGTAAAGCAACCACTGCTTTAGCACTTTTTTAGAGAGGTTGCAATCAGTCAAATCCATCCTCTTTTGCGTTGCAAATATACAACGTACTTACAAACATCAAAATATTTTTTATATAATTTAACGAAAGTTAAGCGAAATCCCTGCAGTCAAAGTATTGTACTCCTGAAGGGTGTAGTTGGCAAAAATCTTTAAAAACAACAGGTTCATTCTCATACCAACAACGCCCATCATCCCACTGGCATCATAGGAAAGGTCTAAGGGATCGCTTAAGGGTACTGAATAATCTAAACCTGTTTCTTTTATTGTATATGGTAGGTCATAATTTCCTAAAACTTTCAAATTTGAAGTTCCAGCACTATAACCAACGCCTCCAAAAACACTGATAATGGGTAGGTCTACAGAAGCCAGCGCTTGCACTGTGTAGGCATTGACATCAAATGCGATTTGTTGATTGACTTGTTCAGGAATGTCATAGGTCATTTCTGTCTGTGTGAATGCCGCCAATAGAGAGACATTTAATGGAAGCTTGTCGAGTGGTCCAAAATATTGCATAAGGTTGTGCTTCAGACCTAAGCCAAACAAGTTAAAATTCGTACCCTCTCTTTCGATTTCAGGTACATAACGCACAATAAGATCTGTATCGAAAAACAATCCTAAGCCCGCTTGAACAAAGGGTGCCGGCAGCGTATTGGCAGGCAACTCGTCTTTATATCCCCTAGGGAAGGTAAGGGTTCCTGTAAGTTCAGGACGGTTAACCTCTGCGGGAAGGGTTACATTTAAATCCGTGGGTTGCCCTTCACCAAAAATGGTGGGTAAGTTGGTAGAGGGAGTTTGTATGGAAGTCAGCCCTTCTGGCATAAAAGACTCATCAGCCTCTGGAGTAAAAGGGGTAGCCACCCCAATAGTGAGATCAAATCCTAATTTTTTATGGGTCTTGGCACTGCTGGCCCAACCTGAGTTCAATCCATAAATAAGTGCTTTACCCAAAGGTCGGGTGTAGTCTTCAGCCAAAATAGCCGCATCAGCTTTTGATGCCCGAAGTAATTCGTCTAGGTCTCCAAACAGTTGTGCGTTTGTGGAACCGAAAATAAGTATGCTAAAAAATATTATAAGAGTTTGTTTCATTTTTGTAGGTTTATTTTTCAAAGATAGACATAATTCAGGACGGGGTTAAAAATTATTTTCTCTTTTTAGGAAATTTCACAGATAAGATTTTAAAAACATAGGGAGATGAAATAAAGTTGTATACAACTCAATCACAAGTATCTAACTCTAGTATGAATTTTATATTTTTATGCTTTAATTAAAATCGTCTATTATGCATATTGCTGTGGCCGGAAACATAGGTGCCGGAAAAACAACACTTACAGAACTATTAGCCAAGCATTATCAATGGGAACCTCAGTTTGAGGATGTCGTACAAAATCCATACTTAGATGATTTTTATGCTGAAATGGAGCGCTGGTCTTTTAATCTACAAGTGTATTTTCTAAACAGCCGATTTAGACAAATTCTTGAAATACATCAAAACAAAAAGACCGTCATACAAGATCGAACCATCTACGAAGATGCCCATATTTTTGCTCCAAACTTGCACGCTATGGGATTGATGACTCATCGGGATTTTGAAAACTATGGAGCCCTTTTTGACCTTATGGAATCCCTAGTGAAAGGGCCAGACTTATTGATCTACCTACGAAGCTCAATCCCAAATTTGGTCGATCAAATACACAAAAGAGGCCGCGCTTATGAAAACTCCATAAGTATTGAATATCTCAGTCGCTTGAATGAACGTTATGAGGCTTGGATACACGGATACGATAAAGGCAAACTGATCACTTTTGATGTAGATGATTTGAATTTTGTTGACAATCCTGAAGATCTAGGAAAAATTATAGAACAGATTGACAGTCAACTCCACGGATTATTCAAAAAATAAAAAAGGCGCCAAATGGCGCCTTTTATTTTTTAGGGACTTTTTTTTAAGATTGAGTAGTCAACGCATCAATTTTAGCTTTTACTTCAGCTTCACCTCCTTCAAAGACCTCAATGGTTTCAGTAGTTTCTCCATCTTTGGTTTTTACGGTAGTTACAGTTGCTATCGTCTCACCCTCAACAGATGTAGTAAGTTCAACTTGAATGCTTTTTTCATATTGCTGTGCTACAGCCTCATGACCATGACCATCTCCTAGGATGGGGGCTATCACAAGACCTACCAAACATGTAAGTTTGATAAGAATGTTCATTGAAGGACCAGAAGTATCCTTAAATGGATCTCCAACGGTGTCTCCCGTAACGGCTGCTTTGTGAGCATCGGATCCTTTCTTTTCAATTTTTCCATTGATTTCGACACCTGCTTCAAACGATTTTTTCGCGTTGTCCCAAGCACCACCGGCATTGTTTTGAAAGATGGCCCATAATACACCTGAGACTGCTACACCAGCCATATAACTTCCCAGTGCCTCTGGCCCCATGACCAAACCAATCACTATCGGAGTTACGATGGTAATCAAACCAGGTAACAACATTTCTTTTAAAGCTGCATTGGTAGAGATGGCCACACACTTAGCGTAGTCAGGGGTTGCTTTGCCTTCTAAAATACCAGGGATCTCTCTAAACTGTCGGCGTACTTCTTGTACCATTTCCATAGCGGCTTTCCCCACAGACTTCATAGCCAAGGCAGAGAACACAACAGGAATCATCCCTCCAATAAACAAAGCAGCAAGTACATCTGCTTTAAAAATATTGATACCGTCAATTCCGGTAAAGGTTACATAGGCAGCAAATAGAGCCAATGCCGTAAGAGCGGCAGAGGCAATGGCAAAGCCTTTACCGATAGCAGCTGTGGTATTACCTACAGAATCTAAAATATCAGTACGTTCGCGGACTTCTTTAGGCAATTCGCTCATTTCGGCAACCCCACCTGCATTGTCCGCAATGGGACCAAATGCGTCAATGGCCAATTGCATGGCGGTAGTTGCCATCATAGCCGAGGCAGCAATCGCAACGCCATAAAAGCCAGCCAAGGCATAAGATCCCCAAATAGCTGCTGCAAACAACAATACAGAAGAAGCTGTTGAAATCATTCCCACAGACAAACCTGCGATTATGTTAGTGGCTGCTCCAGTAGAGGAATTTTGAACGATGTCCATCACTGGTTTTTTACCCAAAGCAGTGTAATACTCTGTAAATAGAGAAATCAAATATCCGACACCCAACCCAACTATGGTCGCATAAAATACATTGGTAGATGGGATGTCCTTTTCACCCTCTCCAAAAAACTGCATTCCGTTGATGGTTTCAGGAAGGAGAAAATCGATTAAAAACCATGAAGCAACCAATGTAATAAGGATGGCAAATATGTTTCCAGTATTAAGGGCTTTTTGAACCTGCGCTTCTTTTGCGCTATTGTCTTTAATACGGATAAATAAAGTACCCAAAATAGACGCAATGATTCCTACACCTGCTAAGACCAAAGGCAGTAGTATAGGGCCCATGCCATTGAATGCATCTGAGAACTGACTGCCTTGATCGAGGCTCATGTCCCTAATGATGTAGTTACCTAAAACCATAGATGCCAATACAGTAGCTACGTAGCTACCAAACAAATCGGCGCCCATACCGGCAACATCCCCTACATTGTCTCCAACATTATCAGCAATAGTAGCAGGGTTTCTTGGATCGTCCTCAGGAATTCCTGCTTCGACTTTACCAACCAAATCGGCTCCAACATCAGCAGCTTTGGTGTAGATTCCGCCTCCTACACGAGCAAAAAGAGCGATGGATTCTGCACCCAAGGAGAAGCCAGCAAGTGATTCAAGTACGACTGTCATGTTGATGTAGAAGTCATTAGCGCCGTCCATGAATTTACCCAAGAGGAGAATGAATATCAAACTAAGACCAAAAACAGCCAAACCAGCCACTCCAAGTCCCATGACTGTACCACCTCCGAAAGAAATTTTCAGTGCTTGTGGTAAGCTTGTCTTAGCAGCCTCAGCAGTTCGTGCGTTGGCTTCGGTAGCAATACGCATACCAATGTTCCCAGCAAGAGCCGAAAACACAGCACCTATGATAAAAGCTGGAACAATCAACCAACTTGTCGTTTCTACAACAGTAGAGATTCCAAACAAAGCCACGGAAGCAATTATGACAAAAATGAATAATAATCTGTATTCCGCACTTAAGAAAGCCAAAGCACCTTGCTTTATGCTCTCTGAAATGCTTTTCATTTTGTCATCGCCTACGGACTGTTTACGTACCCAAACAGATTGAACGTACATCACAATCAAACCGATTACGGCTAATAATAAAGGAAAGTATAATACTGTATTTTGCATAATAATTATGTTGGTTTATTTTTTAGAGTAGCACTTTTTTTACTGCCTTGACTACATCATCTCGATTGGGTAGCCATTCAGCCAAAAGAACTGGAGAGTAGGGCGCAGGAGTGTCTGCGGTATTTATTTTAATAATTGGTGCGTCAAGAAAGTCAAAAGCTTGTTGTTGAACCTGATAAGTAATCTCTGTTGAGACATTACCAAAAGGCCATGCTTCTTCTAAAATGACCAAACGATTGGTTTTTTTGACAGACTCAATGATGGTATTTATATCTAGAGGTCTGACAGTCCGCAAATCAATAAGATCACAAGAAATGTTTTCTTGGGCAAGGATGTCAGCTGCTGCTATGGCTTCCTTGAATATTTTTCCAAAGGAAACAATGGTCACATCGGTTCCTTGACGTCTGACATCTGCTACGCCTATGGGCAAGACATATTCCCCTTCGGGAACTTCACCCTTATCACCATACATTTGTTCTGACTCCATAAAAATAACGGGGTCATCATCGCGGATGGCGGCCTTAAGCAACCCTTTAGCATCGTAAGGGTTTGAAGGAACAATTACCTTTAGACCAGGACAATTGGCATACCAACTTTCAAAAGCCTGTGAGTGTGTTGCGGCTAACTGACCTGCAGAGGCAGTTGGACCTCTGAATACTATAGGACAGGGAAATTGACCACCAGACATTTGGCGAATTTTGGCAGCGTTGTTGATGATTTGATCTATGCCCACCAAAGCAAAGTTAAATGTCATAAACTCAATAATGGGGCGATTACCAGTCATGGTAGAACCAACCCCAATTCCAGCAAAACCCAATTCAGAAATCGGCGTGTCGATAACACGCTTTTCACCAAACTCATCTAACATGCCTTTAGAGGCTTTGTAAGCGCCATTGTATTCAGCTACTTCTTCTCCCATAAGGTAAATGCTTTCATCTCTGCGCATTTCTTCCGACATCGCTTCACAAATAGCTTCTCTAAACTGGATGGTTCTCATGCTTTTTTTTTGACTGCGCAAAAATAGTAATAATTAAACCATTTAAGCAATTTTTTGAACTATAAGAAAAATATTATGCGTGCATAGTATTTGTTCTCTTTTTTGTATATTTACATTTCAATATTTCTAGATGAAAATACTTGTTTGCATTAGCAATGTACCGGACACGACATCCAAAATAAATTTTATCGAAAACGATACGAAGTTTGATAAACAGGGTGTGCAGTTTGTCATCAACCCAAATGACGAATTTGGCCTAACGCGAGCCATTTGGTTCAAAGAACAGCAAGGTGCAACTGTAGATGTGATGCATGTCGGCAGATCAGACGCCGACCCTACCCTACGCAAGGCCTTGGCCATTGGCGCAGATAAAGCGCTTCGCATCGACACAGACGCAACAGATGGTTTTGTTGTGGCTAATCAGATCGCAAATTTTGTTAAAGAAAATCCATATGATCTAATCATCGCTGGCCGAGAATCCATTGATTACAATGGTGGAATGGTGCCTGGAATGATGGCCTCAGTGCTTGGATATGCGTTTGTCAATACCTGTGTTGGTTTAAAAATTGATGGTAAAGAGGCTGTCGCAGTTCGTGAGATGGATGGCGGATCAGAAACATTAAAAACCCAATTGCCTTTAATTATTGGAGCGCAAAAAGGATTGGTGGAAGAAACGGATTTAAAAATCCCAAATATGAGAGGTATCATGCAAGCTCGACAAAAACCATTTGAGGTTATTGCTGCCAAAGACATCAATGCAAACACAACAGTCAGTAAGTTCGAAAAGCCTGCACCCAAAGCCCATGTTAAACTCATTGCAGCAGATGACCTAGACAAGTTAATTGATCTATTACAAAACGAAGCTAAAGTCCTATAAAAAATACTCAATGTCCATACTCGTATTAACCGAATCCGAAAACGGCAAGCTTAAGAAAAGTGCTTTTGAAGTTGTTTCATATGCAAAAGCACTTGCCGCCCATCAAAATACCACTGTTACCGCAGTAGCAATAAATTGTGATCAACCTGGTGAGCTAGGCAACTTCGGAGCAGATAAGGTTCTGAACACAACTTTGACTTTTCCTTATTTTGACGCGCTTATCTACAGTGAGATTGCAACACAAGCTGCAAAACAAGAGGGGTCAAACCTAGTAATCCTCAGCAGCAGCGCCAATGCTAAATATATGGCAGGCATGTTGGCCTCCAAACTCGACGCGGGCTATGTGTCCAATGTTGTTGATCTTCCAGATTTTGGAACCCACACAACCGTAAAGCGTACGGCATTTAGCAACAAGGCTTTTTCGCATACAACCCTTCACGCGAACATGAATGTATTAGGGCTGTCAACCAATGCTTTTGGAGCTATTGAAAATCAAGTCAGTGCTGAGGTTGTAGAATTTCAACCAAATATCCCAGATCAAACAATGACTCAAATTGATGTTTCACAAACCACAGGAAAAGCTTCTATTGCAGACGCAGATATTGTGGTTTCGGCAGGGCGTGGTTTAAAAGGTCCAGAAAATTGGGGAATTATTGAAGAAATGGCAGAAGTTTTAGGGGCTGCAACAGCTTGTTCAAAACCTGTTTCAGACATGGGCTGGAGACCCCATAGCGAACACGTAGGTCAAACCGGAAAACCTGTCGCTACCAACCTTTATTTTGCTATTGGTATCTCAGGGGCCATTCAGCACTTGGCCGGCATCAATGCCTCCAAAATCAAGGTCGTGATAAACACAGATCCAGAGGCTCCATTTTTTAAAGCAGCAGACTACGGAATTGTAGGAGATGCTTTTGATGTAGTGCCAAGATTAACTGAAAAATTAAAAGCTTTACAAATAGGCTCCGTTTAATCAGCTATTTTCCATATTTTAGAGCCAACCATGAATTGGTTGCAACAACATCTATTATGAGCTTGATTCAATTGCGGGTTAATCGTATTTCATATAGCCAAAATCAAAGTGG
>Ga0208880_1000214_pt1 | contig 12217 bp, 14 predicted proteins | sample Knorr_S23_td_Sur_FD_185606 | JGI IMG/M metagenome (GOLD analysis project Ga0208880, IMG submission 185606) | Marine microbial communities from Southern Atlantic Ocean transect - Knorr_S23_td_SurfaceB_ad_5m_LV_B (SPAdes) (version 2) | ecosystem: Environmental > Aquatic > Marine > Oceanic | place...
CAGATGCGTGCATAGTTTTCTTAAATGAATCTCTCCATTCATTAATTGATCTACCAACTTTTAATACATAAGAGAAATCCTGATAATATAAACTATCTTGTATCTTCATTGTAGATTCTGATACGTGTCCATCTTCATTAATAAACTTACCATCGGTATCACCTACGGATACAACATTAATAGTTGCTGAAGCTAAATCTATTTTTTTAACAGTTGCTGATCCACCCAACGTACCAGTAAAGTTTTGATCTGCTTGAATTGTTCCTGATACATTTTTTAATTTCATTAAACCTAATGTATTATTAACTGAAACAATTGTTCCAGATGCACCACCAGTGAAAGAAACACTATCGCCAGGTATAAAGTTTCCTGTTTGACTTACAAAGATAATATTGTTTTGAAAATTTAATGTAGGTGGTGTTGGTGATAATTCGTGTCTTAATCCTAATTCAACTGTTGTTACTTCTGTAATTTTTCCTATTTCAGTTCCATAAGCTTTTAATACACCACCTGTACCTGAAGAGTTAATTGTAACTGCTGGTAACTTATCATAATTTAATCCTTTATTAGTTAAGAAAATATCTGTAATATCTCCAACGTTTCCATTACCATTTTCTTCTTGTACTAATTTGTTACCAAAATAAACATCACCATTTTGTGTTTCATCTTCCATTATAATGTGATCGTCTGTACTCATACCTGGTGTTCCACTTTCTGGAGCAAATCCACCATTAACTACAGCTACAAATCCTGCTGCGCCTTGACCTACTGTTTGTGAATTGTCAAATACTAAAGCATCTCCAGTAGAATATCCTTGACCTACATTATCAATTATAACTTCATCAATTTTACCTTTACCAGTTCCTGTAATAGAGAAAAGAGCTCCAGTACCACCACCAGTTATTGTAACGTTATCTCCTATGTCATATAGGTTACCATCATTTAATAAAGTTTTTTGTCCAGGTATACCTGTAATATTTGCTTTGATAAAGTAATCATCAGTATCTGATTTTGTACCTAATATTACTTCACCTACTTGAAATGTTCCTTGTATTGTATCTTCGTTTACAATCAATTCTGAAATTTCATATTGACCTATTTGAAACTTAAATACGTTTTCAATAATTGCTGTTGCCTTACTATCATCACCTCTAATTTGTCTTCCAATTAAATCTTGCGTGTTTCCACTTACAGCAATACAACGTATAATTTTTTGTGTATCCCATTGTCCATCAGATGCTTTTAAAATTTGTTCTCTAGGATATATTGTTTCTGATTGTTCACCAAATAATAATCTAAAAAATAATTCGTGTCCTTTTGATGTACCTTTCATTCGGTACATTGATCTTATATTTTTAATTAATTTTCTTTTATCTATACCAGTTGCTAAATTTTCAGGTATTGTTGCTAAAAACTCGTCTCTAAATTGTGTTAAAAAATTTGAGATAACTTTATCTGGATCACGGAAGCTAGTTAACTCTTGTATTGTTTGAACAGGATTAGGTTTATAATCTGATAATTTTGCGTTAGCGTTTGATGATTGACCTACAATAATTTCGTTTGATACAAATTTATTTTGTGCTGATATGAATAGCCTATTATTATCATAATCAACAGCTAATACTTTAGCAGTAGCTTTTGATGTATTACCTTTTATTATTTCTCCAATTGTAAACTTACCATAAACAGTGTCTTCTAATATAATTTTATCGCCAGTATCTTTTTGAGTTGATTCACCTGTAATACTTCCAGCGTCTAACACTAAATTGTTAATTTGGTTAGTTTCTGTTTCTAATAAAATACCATCTGTACCTTGAACATCAGAAATCGTAATTTCTGCGGATTCCATAAACGCATAATACGTTTTTATAAACTCTACAAATTTTGGGTGATCGGATAGTACAAAGTCAGGTAATTGACTTTCTATAAGATGTGATATTTTGTCGTCAAATTTTGCCATTGTTCATTAGTAACTTGGTGAAGTATTATAACCAACACCCGCTTCTGATGAACCTCCAACAAAAGTATCTTGTTCTACTGTAATTAAAGAATTTGAAATATCTATTTCTATAATTTGATTTCTTACAGGAACAACATCATTTGATAATGGTTGTGCTGTAATTTCTATGACTGTAGAAGCAAGACCTCTAATATTTGAAATTGAAGTTACATTTAACGAGTTGATTGATATTTGTCCGTTAGTATAATCAATTGTTCCTTGAGTATTGTCAGCATAAGTTTTAACACCTGATACATAATAAAATCTTCTTACATTTCCATTACCATCATCATCTAAAAACATTTCGTTAGTGTTACCTTCTACAAAAAAACCTGTTGAAGATAATATACCACCACCTACTTGATTATGTCCTTCGTGTGGATTGTATAATGCGTTTCTAAAATACACATTATATTTTGTTGAAGAATTTAAAGTTGGTGTAAAACTTTTTCTAATTTTTAAAGTTGATATATTAGATTGAATACTTGAGTCTGTATTATCAATTAAAGCTGAAAGTTTTGAAAATCTAAAAACACCATCAAATCTTTGTAAAACATTTGTGTTATAATTTGTAATTGTATCTACAACATTTGATCTCAAAGTATCTGATGATTTAGTTGTATCATTAGCATTATATTTTACTGTTGTTGTTAACAATATAGATGTTGTTTCAGGATCAATGATTTCTGGTTTAACAGATGCAATGTTATATTCACTTAATCTATTTACAATATCTGTTTTTGTATAGTTTGTTAAAGTAGAACCTGATGCTGCTTTAATAGAAACTTTAACAACACCATATACTGGAGTTTCATCATCTTCCCCACCCCATACACTTACTGATAGAGCATTTGGATAAATTGATTTAATTAAAGTCTCATAATCAGTTGCTGTTACACATCTGTCTTGTGCTGTATATTGTAAAGGTGCGTTATACTTAATTGAGTCTTTTGTTTCTGCGTCAGCACCACCTTGTGCTTTTGAACTTGTTGTTATTGTAACATTTGTAAAACTATCAATGTCACCAGCTAATGTAAATTTACTAGCACCATTCGCAGCAGTTTTGTTTGTTACAATATAATCTACAATTACTATATTACCATCTGATAATTTGTTTCCAATAATTCCATCTCCAAAATATAATTCAAATTTACCTGTATCTGTTTCTTGTAGAAAATATACTTTTGATTCATCATCTAAAGCTCTTAAACCTTTTGCTAAAGTGTATGTGTTTGAAGTAGTATCACTTGCACTGTTTTGAACTTTAACAGTAAGTGTAGATGTATCAGCATTTACACTAGGTATAATAAATTTTTGATCTACGTCAGAACTATCTACAACATATTTAAATGTAACTAACGTTCCTTCATAAACTGGAACGTTTGTAAATTTATAAATTCCGTTTGCTGGTGTAGTTGTATGATCTGAATTTGTTACAAAGTTATAAATTACATCATCAACAGTTGTTGTATAAACTGTTCCTTTATCCATAGTAATTGATGTACCAGTTGCATCATTAACCGTTATATCAATTTCTGCTTTTGGAGCTCTAGGACTAGATGGTGTGTATCCTAGCATTTTTGCTAATGAGACAATGTTTTTTCTAATGTCAGCACTGTCCAAATACATTTCATTTGCTACCATATTAGCATTGAAACCTAGATAGTGAGTATTGTAAGCTAATGTATCTAATAATACAGCAAATCCAGAACCTTCAAAATCATAATCAGAAAATTCTGCTTGACTTTGTAGAAATGCTTTTAAATTTGCTTTTATATTATCAAAATCTAATTCTGATACATTTAATTTGTGTTGACTCATCTTATCTTAATCTTTCTAAAAATGCTTCTACTGTTACTGGACTATTGCTTCCTACAACATAAAACATTATTGTTAAATTATATGCGTTCTGGTCTATATTTGGTCTTGCTAAAATTTGAACTATACGTGCTCTTGGTTCAAAGTTTTGTAAAACTTCAGCAACCTTTCTTTGTAAGTTTACAGCAGTTAAAGGTGTAACTGGTTCAAATAACATTCTTCTAACATCACTACCTATTTCAGGATGAAAAGGTCTCTCATAATGAGAAGTGTTAATTAAGTTTCTTACACTTCTTTTAACAGCCTCCACATCAGTTAATTTAACAATATCGTTAGTAACAACGTTTCTTTTAAAGTCTAAATCTAAATCAGAGTATAATCTTGTTGTTCTTTTACTTCTATTTGTAACTGATGCATCGTAATTTGCCATAGTAACAATATTTATACACTAACCCGAGAAAACATTAGAAGAACCTGAAGTCATACTACCCGCATCTGCGCTATCCCCTATTCTAGCAACAAATAGACCATTAACTCTTACAGTTGTACTACCTTGATTAACTTGTGCTACGTGTGGAGCGCAAGGTGGAAGTGGTGGAAAGGGATGTGATACTGTTTTATCTGTAACTCTGGCGATTAATATACCATTTGCTCTTACAGTAGATTGTTGAGGTGTATCTAATATAGTTGTACCCGCACAGATGTGACCTGTACTTAAACTATCCCCTTTTCTACACACAGCAGGCATTATCTTCCTTGTTGTCTAGCTTCTAATTTTGCTTTTTTAGCAAGTCTCTTTTTTTCTAATTCTATTGATTGTCTAATTTTTCTACCCATTGGTATTTTTAGAGATTGACTGACATTTTTGCCTTTTTTACTGATATATTCAACATTTATGAATTTATCTTTGTAATCTCCTTGTACAGACATTACTGCTTTTTTCAAACTCAATGCTTCTTTCTCTTTTTCTTCACCAGCGTCATTCCAAAACTTAAAAATTCTCATTTTTGCCATATATTTTATGCTCCATTAAATAAATCTTCATTACTTGTATGATTTTCTTCTTCTTCTTTATGTCTGCAGTGTGTACAACAGACTGTTTTTTCATTTTGTCCATAATTTTGTAAACAATTTCCATTACAATGGCAGTCGTGTCCGCAATTTTGGCAAAATATTTTCATAATAGTATTTATTCGTTAAAATTGACAGGAAAATTGAGCGTAAGTGCCGTTATTTTTTATAAAATTTTTGATATTACGTCTATCTTCCGAATCTTTAAGGTCGATTCGTTCAAATTTTGGGAAAAAATCACAATTTTTGAACTTTTTTGAACAACCAGAACAAAAGGTGAACAAAAAAAGTAAAAAAATCAAGTAAATTAAGGGCTTTTTTGGCATAATTGTCCTTGACTCTATATGCTATATATGGTATATTATACGTATATGACAAAGAAAAACACTAAAAAAAATAAAAAGACAAAAAATGAAGAAATATTTGATAATAATTTAAAATTTATGTCAAATGAAAATGATATAATCTCAGAAGAAGATTATTATTTAAGTGATGCACTGGCACAAGACGGTGAATCAATTGAAAACTACGCAATATAGGAGGAAAAAAAACACTATGAAAAAATTATACAACTCTTTATCAACATTTTTTACTGTAGTTGCACTATTATTACTTATTGGTGCCGCTGGAGCGATAGATGGACCAACAGGTTATGAAAATAACTACTGGTTGTTATGTGGAATTTTAGCTATTTCAGGTATACTTTCTGGTACATTAGCAATTATGTGTCAAGTTAAGTATGATGAATTAGTAAAATCTAAAATTAATTTGTACTATAACATAAAATAGGAGGAAAATATGACTGTACAAGTAACTAAAACTGCGTCAGATATTAATGAAGGTATTAATTATCTAATTGACGCCTCAAAAGAAGACTACGCTAAAACTGGAAGTACGTCAGATGATAAAAAATATACTATCAAAGACGGACAAAAGTTTATGAAGATAATCCGTGACAACTCTGTCCATGCGTTTATCGTAAAACAAGATATGTACGTAGCAAGAAAGAATTTACACCTGAAAGCGGGTGACGTACTTAAACCAGCAAGTTGGAGAAAGCCTGCGCTTAATAAAGCCAGAGGTAATGTTCTAACTGGTGGTTACGGTATGAATTGGACTGGACCGTTGTATTTAAGATAATGCAGAGGTAGTTCAAAGGTTAGAGCGTTGGGTTGTGGACCCAAAGATGGTTGTTCGAGTCAACCCCTCTGTACCAAATTTTCATTTAGTATCCTTTGTTGTTGGCCCAGCGAGAGAAATCTCGCTGGGTTTTTTTGTGTCTACCAATTATTTGTAGATTTAACTGATCTATGTCCTAACACTTTACCTTTATTTGGTCCGTGTTTAACAACATAACCAGATGTACCATTTCCATTTATATCAACTTCGCTTCTTGCTGTAAACAAAGATTTTGCTTTTGACAATAAACTTTGTTCTTTGTTTCTAGCTTTGAATAAATGGGTGAACCTGTCTATCATACACCCTCCTTTTTAAAGTTAGGTGCGTTCCTTCAACTATGTAAATGTACCAACTATCATATGATAGAGCACGTAACACATATAAAGGCATACAAAAAATAGTATTGTCTTTTCATATATGTTAAACATAGTTTACTTCCGTCCGTTTCAGGATGAACGATATTAATTATTTATAACAGTTGCTACTAGATGTACTCTATCAACTTCACTTCCATTAAAGAAGTTATGATATTTTGTGTTGTCGGTAATATAACCATTTCCATTTGATGGCATATGAAATGCTGTATCTTCTATTACCATAACACAACCTTTATTTGTGATGATTGGTATGTGTAGTCTTTTTTCGGGATCACGGTGCCAAGATAAACAAGTACGTGGTGGTTTCATTAAAAATCTAACTCTACCTAATTTAAATTTAGATGTAATTAAATTATAAACTTCTTCAACGTATGTACCTTTAAACTCTGGACATAATTCTGTATATAATTCTTCTTGTATAGGTTCTAATCTTTTTTCTTCGTAATTTGTTGTATCAGGATAAGTCCAATATAAACCTCTTACGTTACCACCTGTAATACTATTTTCATCACCAGGTATTCTATTAACACAAATAGCATTAAAGTCTTTTAAAGACTTGTCGTCTGTACGAAATCCTAAATGATGTTTAAAATCAAAATAGGCTTTACCAAGTCTATCTATGTCTATACCTAATTCGTATTCTTTGTAATGCATTACCATTTATTTATAGGACATTTGGTTGATTTAAGTTTACACTTAATTTTCATAATACAAAAACATTCTTTACATAAGGTTGTTGTCTTTTCAAAATTAGGACATTTAACACATATGTTAAATCTGGCTTGTGCTTCTTCTCTCTTTAAAAAAGGATTTGGTAATTTAATCTCCATTTATAAACAACTCATAATCGGGTTGTTCTGGATGTGTGTTTACATAATCTAATTCATAATTAGAATATTCTGGAATAGTTACATTAATTGTTTTCTCATTCCTTTGTCCAGCTTCTTCAACCCATAATCTTAATTCGTAAGTTTTACCAGCGTCAGTATCAACGTGGTCTATTTCCATAAATTCTACATCTGTTCTAATATAGTAACCTCTTGGTGTTGATGGTCTTGTAATTGTAGTTAGTGTTTGTCCTTCATTTAAAATTTCAAAACCAAATCTTAATCTATCAAATTCTATACTATTACTCTGTCCATTTTTAAATCCCCAAAAAATATATAAGTCATCAAAATTTACATCATTTTCAGTACCGTGATTTGTTCCGTGTTCTAAATCAGCGACTTCCCATTCTCTTGTTTGAGTATCAAATTTTAATTTTAAGTTTGCCATAATTCTCCTACGGGTTAATCATATAAAATATAATTACTTTACCACTTGTTCCGTTTGCGTTACCATAACCACCATCTTTTAATGTTGCAAGTACAGCGTCATCATCACCTGGTGAACTTGTACTATTTGATCTTTTAAATTGTTCAGCGTTTGTAGGGTAACCTGTACCACCTCCACCTCCGCCTTTTCCAGAGCAGTCACCACCACCATTATCAGCACGATTACCGCCAGCAAAACCACCAGCGCCTCCACCGCCACCAGATTGATCTCCTCCTGGATTTGAACCATCTTGTCCGTTATAATTTCCATCTCCTTGGCCTCCTCCAGCGCCACCACCTCCAGCAGCACCTCCTAGACCATTTTCCGCAGTGCCTCCGCCCGATCCACCACGACCAGCACCGCCGCATCCTTCTCGGCCGCCACCACCGCCGCCGCCACCAGACGCAATTAAAATATTTGATGTATTTGTATTTCCTGAATCGTCAATTACGAAAGAACCAGCTCCTCCGCCTCCACCACCAGCAGAACAACCTCCTGGTCCTGAAGTCCAACCACGACCACCTCTTCCAATGATAGGTCCTGTTCCTCCTGATCCAGCACCACAAGAACCGCAACAGCCTCCGCCGCCGCCTCCTCCTCCACCAACAGAAATTCTTAATGATGAATAAGGTCTAATGTTAATATTCATTTTTCTAACGTAGCCGCCACCGCCTCCATTTTCACCAGCTTGACCACCTCTTCCACCTCCACCACCAATAGCAATAATACTTAATTTACCTTCTGAGCCTGGTGATGAAATTGTAAGAGTTTGTTCACTGCCTGTATAAACGAAAGAGTGAGCTTTCCAAGTAGAGTTATATTCAAAAGTAGATTCTGTTCCACCTGAAGCAGAAATAGGAGCGAAACCTCCTCTAGCGATCATTAAATTTGTGTGTGTCATTATGCTAGTCCAGAACCGCTAGCATATGCCTCTGTTGATGATACGAAAAATATTGTTACTAATCCATAGTTTTGTATTGTTCTATCACCTGTCGTAGTTTGTCCAGCGTTTCTTAAAGTTAAACCTGATCCTTGTACTAACGTTATTCCTGATGTAGAATTATTAACAACAGATACTGCTTGTCCAGCAGAAAATACTCCACTTGGTACTGTAACATTTGCTGTGGTGTAAATATGTTTACCGTGATCTGATGCAACTAATGTATAAGCGCCTGATTGTGTAACTTGAGGTACAGCTCTTATTTCACCTTTATCATCTTCTAAAGAACTTGAAGCATTTGTTTGTGTTAATGTTGTACAAGTTAATGTTCCGTTAATAACTGTATTTTTGTTTATATTTAAATTAGAACTTGACGTATCAATTGTGTTATTATCTAATGTTATATTATCTACTGCTAAACTTGTTAATGTTCCTAATGATGTAATATTAGGTTGTGCGGCAGTTTGTAATGTACCTGTTAAGTTAGTACCTGTGATATTATTAAATGTAATATCATCTGAAGCAACATTTAGTTTTGCTGCTCTTATTGTTCCATCAGCAATATCATCATTTACAATTGTTGAGTTAGCAATCATTGTAGAAGTGATTGTGCCAGTATCACCTGTTGTAACTATTGTACCAGATATATTAGGAACAGATATTGTATTATCCTGTGTAGGATCAACAGCAGTCATTGTAGTTTCAAAATCATCAGCAGTAGAACCTTCAAATACAAAACCATTTTGTACTTGTACTAAAGCTTGATCTACTGTAACTGTTGTACCTTGAACATTTAAATTACCAGAGACTGTTAAATTACCATCTATTTGAGCGTTGCTTGATACGTCTAATGTTGTTAAATTTGTTTGACTAGGAATAGTTACACTTGAGGCATCTGAAGTAATAGTTTTATCACCAATCGTTACTGAATTAGAAACTTTTAAATCTCTCCATTTTAAAGAGTCTGAACCTAAATCATATGTAGCAGTAACAGATGGTATTACGTTTGTTGCGAAACCAGCTGCTGCGCTATTAGCAAATACAGTATTAAAATTACTAATAGATAATTTGTCAGAATCTAATCTTACAAACTCATCTTTAATTTTATCTGTTTCTTTATTGATTATCGTCCTCATTGTTGGAGGATACGATATTGTCATATTACGTCTATTATAAGCCATAGTCTTCTACCTTTATCCAAGGATACCAAAACGCTGTAACTAAATGAAATGTCTTATGTACGTGTTTCCAACTACACTCTAACCATTCAGTTTCGTAACTATACTCCTGAAAATTTCCTGCGTTTGGTTCCCAATTTAAATAATACATATATTTATTTATATTATACTAATTAAGTCTTTCCATTAAGAGTCTTAAATAACGAGGACCTTTATCAGTTGCTGTTGTTCCTCTAAATTGAAAATCTATCTTATAGTCTTTTTCATTAATTTTAGCTTTCACAGCAATATTCGCATATTTACGTACACCTTTTTCTGGATACTTGTAACTATCTTTATTTAATTCTGATATAGTCACTTGTGGAAATCCATTGACTTTTTTAACTAGTACATCATTCTCTGATTTCTTATGTACAATAATAACGTCTCTACCGTGTCCTTGTTGTAATACGTTAGCTAGATTTTTTGCGACTTGTGCATAGTTAGGTTTCTTTGTAATGACAAAATACTCTCTTCCAAATCCACCCATTTGTTGTCCATCAAATCCAAAGAACTCATTAATAGATTTTTGTTTTTGTTTATCTGAAAAGAAACGCTCTACACCAGCATTCAATGTATAATAAGTCTTACCAATCTTTAAACTGAAATAGAAAGGTTTACCTTTTTGTTTCACAGTTAAATCAGATAATGTTGCACCATCTGTGTTATTGACACGAAAAGGTGGATAACTGATTTCTCTTCTTTTGTTTTTACTTCCTTCTGGTATGATTTCGCTATCTCTTTTTAATTGTTTTAAATTGACAACTGATTTAAGACGTGCCACCACATCTTTATGTTTTAATCTGTTGATGGATTCACCTTGAAACCATTGGTTTAAATCTTCTTCTAATTGATGTTCAAACTTAACACCACCTGCACCTTTTTGTATAATGGGTTTAAATATGATGTCACCAAAGTTTTCAACCTCTAAAACATTAATGCTAGATGATTTTGATTTTTTAAATACGTCTTTAAATTTGATACGTTTTCTTTTAAATTCTTTTTTAAGTAAATCATAGGCCAATTCTCTATCACCCGATTTAACGAGCACATCTTTGCCTTTGCCCTCTATCAATAGTTTAGGTAATTTACTTTGCAGTATTGATTTTATTTCTGTTAACATATCTCTCTTTTACCATATATTTATTCAAAAGTCAACAGCGTTTTTCAGAGTCGCTACGAGTCGCTAAATAGAAAAAGACGTACCACAACCACAAGACGCCTTGGCATTTGGATTATTAAATTTAAACCCTTTATTAAATCCATCATCAAAATAATCTAATTCCATATTTAATAGATACAACTCAAACATACGATCAATTAATAACACTCCCTCAATCTCCATATCATTTCGAGTCGCTTGGTCGGTGGTGCTCCATTCGTATTCAAAACCAGCACATCCACCTCCTTTAATTTCTAAACGTGCAAATTGCTTGCCCGATTTGGCAATCGTATTCCGTAATTCTAATAGGGCGTTATTCGTAATTTTAATCACGCTTCCTCAAACTTTGGTTGTTCTTCGTAAAAGTATTCTTCCACGGGCTCACCAGTTTCGTCTTCGTATTCAAAATCGGTTAAATCTTTAAGTAAACGTTCTAATAGTATCGCTTGATTATGGAGTATATTCCACTGTTGTGTTCTGTCTTTCCACATATAGAGATTTGACAATGAGAGTATCAAAACTGCGACCGCAAGTGTGTATGTCAATAATTTCATATATGATTATTTAGGGTTTACGCTATGACTCTATGGTTCCCTGTGAACACTCTACACGGTTATATATAAGATTACGAATTTCTAGGCTAGATTAAAAGAGATGGATATTCTATTCAGTTCAGAGTTATTGACTTCCACGCTATGAGACAACCAAGACGGAAACAACACCAATTCGTTACGTGACGGTTTATGTACGTATAATGAACCATTATACTTTGATGGCTGGTGTATAGTGCGCTCATTCCAATCATATTCAATATAATTACAAGGATGTGACAATAATAGATTTCCTGTGTTCTCATTCACATTCACGTAATAGACACCACTTAATAGACACTTTGGATGCATATGTGAAAGATTATAAGAACCTTTAGGGTTAACATTAATCCAAAAGTCTTTGAGAGATAAGGCCGTCTTCCCGTCATTGTGTAATGGTCCTAATCCTAACTTGTTAGCGTAAGTAATAGCGTTATATTCTATTTGTTTTAATAATGTACGTGTATGAACATATTTCTCATCCAGAGACTGTGGATTGATATTGTCACTTTGGTATCCACCACTGTTTGACTTGTTTTTAGGCGCAGAT
>Ga0208880_1000215_pt1 | contig 12204 bp, 11 predicted proteins | sample Knorr_S23_td_Sur_FD_185606 | JGI IMG/M metagenome (GOLD analysis project Ga0208880, IMG submission 185606) | Marine microbial communities from Southern Atlantic Ocean transect - Knorr_S23_td_SurfaceB_ad_5m_LV_B (SPAdes) (version 2) | ecosystem: Environmental > Aquatic > Marine > Oceanic | place...
GGAAGCAAAACTCGTCTCGACATAGTGGACATTCTCTTCCTGCTGCAGGCGGCGAAAAACGATGCCAGCTGCCTCATGATAACGCTCGGGGGAGGTGTACCACGCTCCGGCCATGTCCAGCAGCTCCGTTTCAAAATGGGCAAAGTCGCGAAACTTGTATCCATCCTGCCACGACTCGGGCGGCTCGGGAAACCGCTCCGGATGAAGCTCGTTGATCAACCTCCACGGCAAGGCCCCCTCAATATGCAGATGGGTTTCCGTCTTGGGCAGCAGGCGGAGAAACTCCTTTAATTCAGGATGTGGCTGATACGGCATCGGGATCAGTCGGCCAGGAGGTAATCGGGATTCAACTTGTGCAAGGACTTCGGAACAAAGATCCCGTTCTTGCGAATCAGTTTTCCGTCAAACCAGATTTCCCCTCCACCGTAGTCCTTGCGCTGGATGTTGACCATGTCCCAGTGAACCTGGGAACGGTTTCCATTGTCGGCCTCCCCCTCGTAGGCCTGTCCCGGGGTAAAGTGAAAACTGCCAGCGATTTTCTCATCAAACAAGGTATCCCGCATGGGATCCTTGATATGCGGATTGAATCCGATGGCGAACTCCCCGATATAGCGAGCGCCCTTGTCACTATCCAGAATAGCTTTCAGTTTCTTGTTCTGACCGGTGCAACTGGAATCAACGATCTTTCCTTTATCGAACTTCAAGCGCACGTTGTCAAAGGAGACACCCTGATAAACAGATGGAACATTGTAGGTCAGTACGCCTTCAACGCTTTCCTTCACCGGAGCGGTGAAAACTTCCCCATCCGGAATGTTGTGGGTACCGACACACATGATCGCCTTCAATCCCTTGATGGAAAATTCCAAGTCCGTCCCCGGGCCCTTGATGTGAACCTTGTTGGTTTTGTCGATGAGGCGCTTCAGGGCCTTCTGTCCGGGGATCATGCGGGCGTAGTTCATGCAACAAACCCTGAAATAGAAGTCTTCAAAGGATTCCGTACTGGTAAGGGACTGCTGCGCCATGGCAGAGGTTGGCCAGCGCAGGACCACCCACTTGGTTTTCGCCACCCGGTGGTTCTGTACGGGACGCATATGCTTCATGGCCAGATGCATGCGCTTGCTCGGAACATCCGCATTCTCGAAAATATTGTTTGATCCACGCAGGGCGATGTAGGCATCCATGCCCTTCATCCGGCGCAACTCGTTTTTTGCCTGGAAACTGATTTGCTCGTCCGTGACACCCAACAACATCTCTCGAGCCACACGGGCATGGTGCAACTGCACATGGGGAATCCCCTTTCTCGCCCGGACAGCCCTCACCAAGGCAATGACCATGTCGTCGGGCACATCAAAGGCGTCAATCATAACCCGCTCCCCTTTTTTCAGGGAAACCGAGTAACGAACCAAATTATCTGCAAGGGTATAGTAACGTGTATCCATGAGTGGGAATGTGATCCCACCGGCAGGATTTGGCAAGTCTAGGCACGGGTTCGCCTAGTGTCCTCGGCGGATTACCGATCCCTGGAAGTGCACGCTGAACCGGAAAACTTTCTTCCGCCGGGTGCGAATGACTCCCGTTTTCAGGTCAACCCTGCCCGGGACCTCTTCATTGCGCACCTGTACAGCCGCATGATATCCACGTTCCGAGAACACGTCGATCAGCATGGCCAATGCCAGGGAGTCATCATAAACCTTGTCTTCGGAATTGATATACGCCCGCCCGGATACCGCATGCCGCAAAACAATGGGCATGATCTCCCGCTCAATGTTGTCCACCACCTTCTCGAACAGGTCCAAATGATGCAAAGTATAGGTCTCAAGACGCTCAACAAGCTGCTGACGGGCATGGACAACGATGTCCGAGGCCACCGGAATGCGCGAAACCAAGTCATTGGTTTCCTGGTCCAATTCAAGAGAGCTCTGGTACTTGAGCTCCTCAACAATGTTCAATTGAACCTCTTCGACCGTCCGTTGGGCGTTGACGTAATGATAGTGGAAAATCTGCCTCAGGGAGGTCAGTGACTCATACGTGATCTCCTTGAATGTCCGGTAACGGTTCCGGGCGGCGTCCACATCGAGGTCGGTTTTCCTCAATTCGATCAGCTCACCGGTCCCGGTTTCCCTGACGTGCTTGTTGTGTTCCTCGGCATTTCGACCACGCACCAACTGGCGTTCCACCGAAATCGCCTCATCAACGTAGAGCACGACAATGTGAAAAATCGGCTTATGGAAACGGGCCTCAAATTCCGTCCCAAGATACTTGGACCGGAGGGCTCCCAACTTCTGATAAAACAGCTTGAGACACTCCACCTGGACTTTTGTCCGCGGGAATCCGTCCACCACCACGCCGGTCGCGTTGGCCGGGTCAAGCAGCTGCTTGAGCAGGAGGGAGGTCACCTCGCGGTCCCCCACCATCATGCCGGCATCCTTGAGCCGGCGGGCTTCCGGGCTGTTGAGAAGATCGGATACGACAATCGGCTTCGCGGTCAGCCCGCAGTACTCCATGATGAACTGGGTTTGCGTGCCTTTACCAGCACCCGGCGCACCGTTCAGCCAGAAAATCTCCCGCGGGAAGTCGAGGGTTTCCTCCCCCACCTCCTCAACGAGTTCATTCCATGCATCGTTGAAAATCAGCTGGGCGTCCTTAATCTCGAGGTCGACCTCCCGAGTTGGCGCCTTTTTCGTCGTTTCCGCTAATGCTTTTCCACCCATTTGTGAGTTTTCAAATGGGAATGTCATTCCAAGGCAAGCACTTCCTACAATCGTGGAATTGTCAAACCACCGTCCACCATGATGACCTGACCCGTGGAATACGGAAATGCGCTGGCTGCGAGCGCCCCCACAGCCTTGCCCACATCTTCCGGAAAACCCCATCGAGGAGTGACACACAGCCCGTCGGCAATCAACTTGTCGTACTTTTCCGTCACGCCGGAGGTCATGTCGGTCTTGGTCACCCCGGGACGCACCTCGTAAACGGGTAGATCATACTCGCCAAGGCGTGCCGCAAACAGCTGCGTGGCCATGCTCAGGCCGGCCTTGGCGATGCAATATTCTCCACGATTGGTGGAAACGACAGTGGCAGAGATGGATGAAACATTGATGATTCCGCCGGTAAATGCGGAATCGGCACCCTTTTGCTCAACCAGCCAGTTGGCCACCAACTGGCTGAGGAAAAACGCCCCAGCCAGATTGGTCCCAACAACATAATGAAAACTTTCCTCGGTTGTCTCAAGCAGGTCCAGTCGCTCTTTCGGGGCCACCCCGGCATTGTTGACCAACCAGTTCAACTGGCCAAACGCCTGCCGGATGGCATTGACCATACTGGCCCGGGCCTCGGCTGACCCGATGTCCCCTGGAACGTAAAGGACTTTCGCTCCCAGTTCGCGAAGCTCACCAAGAACGTCTGCAACCTGTTCTTCCGGGCGCATGCCGTTTATCGCCAAATCAAATCCCTGATTGGCCAATTGCCGGGCAATGCCCAGTCCGATTCCACGGGTTCCGCCCGTGACGAGTGCGACTTTCCTGCTCATGACAAACCTCTCTGTTTTAAAACGTTAGATACTGGGAACATCCACCCAGGCGCGCTTTTCCCAGCTTTCCAAGCCAAGCTCAGCCAACTGGACACCCTTGGCGCCTTCCCGCAGGGTCCACCGGAACGGCTCATCGAGAACAACGTGCCGCAGGAACAATTCCCACTGTACCTTGAATGCATTGTCGTAATCCTCCTGTATCGGCACTTCCTGCCAGCCGTCACGGAACTTGATCGGCTGATCAATATCGGGATTCCAAGTCGGTTTCGGCGTGCTTCCGTAATGCTGGATCTTGCAGCCGCGCAGGCCGGCCACGGCGCTGCCATGAGTACCGTCCACATGCAGCGTCAGAAGGTCGTCACGGTCCACGCGTGTCACCCAGCTGCTGTTGAAGTGGGCCACAATATCGCCTTCCAGTTCAAAAGTCGCATAGGCGGCGTCATCAGCCGTGCACTTGTATGGCTTTCCTTCCTCATCCACCCGTTCCTTGATATGGGTCGCCCCGAGGCAACTGACCGCCTTCACCTCACCAAACAAATTGTCCAGAACGTAACGCCAATGACACAGCATGTCCACGATCATGCCCCCATCGTCTTCCTTGCGGTAATTCCAGCTTGGGCGCTGCGCGGGAATGTTTTGTCCTTCAAACACCCAGTAGCCAAACTCACCCCGTACCGAGAGGATCTTCCCGAAAAAGCCCTGCTCTTTCAGGCGTTGGATTTTCATCATCCCCGGCAACCACAGCTTGTCCTGCACAACACCGTTTTTCACGCCGGCTTTTTCACAAAACTCGGCGATTTCCAAGGCCACGTCGGTGGATACCGCCGTCGGCTTTTCACAGTAAACGTGCTTTCCTGCTTCAGCGGCCTTCTTGACTGCGTCGGCCCGGCGCCCGGTCGTCTGCGAGTCAAAGTAGATCATATAGGACGGATCCTTCAGGACACTGTCCAGATCGGTCGTCCACTTTTCGACTCCCGATTGCTCACAAAGCTTCTTCAGCTTGTTCTCATTCCGGCCAACCAGAATGGGATCCGGCATGATGACTTCATTCGGGCCAACCGGCACACCACCTTGCTTCATAATGGCAGCGATTGAGCGCATCAAATGCTGATTTGTTCCCATGCGTCCCGTGACGCCGTTCATAATAATTCCAACAGTGTGTGTTTTCATAAATCTCAATCTCAATCTTAATCTTAATCTTAATCTTAATCTTAATCTTAGTCTTAATCTTAATCTTAATCTTAGTCTTAATCTTAGTCTTAATCTCGCCCTAGACACTCTTCAGGTAAGCATCGGCGATTTCCTTCAGCCATTGATCCTGGTCCCCTTCCCAGCGAGTCTTGCTGAAGATCTCCACTTCATTAAATCCCTTGAATCCTGCTTTTTCGACCCATCCGCGAATCTTCGGAATGTCGATACAGCCCTCACCCATTAATCCCCGATCCAGAAGGAAATCGGTGGTCGGGGTGCGCCAGTCACATACGTGAAAGGCGGTCAGGTTCCCGTTCTTCCCGCAGCGCATGATCTCCTGTTCCAAATCAGGATCCCACCAGAGGTGATACACGTCCACCGCGATCCCCACGTAAGGCGAGTGGAAATACTCCGCCATTTCGTTGGCGCTTTTCATCGTGTTGATGGCCGACCGGTCATCCGCATACATCGGATGAAGAGGCTCGATGGCCAATGTCACCCCGGCCGCTTCCGCATGGGGAAGCACGGCTTCAATGCCTTCACGAATCTGGTTCCGGCTTTCCTCCAGTCTCTGTCCGGGGTGTGCCCCACAAACAAGCACCACCATGGGAGCGCCAACGGCCTCGGCTTCCATGATGGCCAGGCGATTGTCGGCAAACGCCTTGGCCTGCTCATCCGCGCTCGTATAGGTAAAAAAACCGCCTCGTACCAAGGCCACGGCTTCCATTCCCGCATCCTTGATTTGCTGGCCGATCAAAACCGGATCCCTGCCTGTCAAGGTGTCTCGCCAGACGGTAATCCCGCCAATCCCCATGGAAGCATACTTGTCGATGGCCGTTTCAATCGACCATGGCTTGGTTGTAATGGTGTGCACCGCACACTTCGATAAATCCTGCATTTCCTTTGTCATGAAATCTCTCCAATCCCGTCAAGACGGCTAATACCGCTTCCCCTTCTTAATATGCACGATCACAACCCGGCTGTCCTCAAGCGCCTCATAGGAGTGCTCCTGGATGGCATCAAACTGCAGGCTCTGCCCAGCCGATAGTTCAACGGACTCATGTGGCAGATCAATTTTCACCCGGCCCTCGATAACCCAGCAGGTCTCGTGGTCATCATGATGGATTTCGGGCTTCTTGATGCGCGCCCCTTTTTGGGCTTCCGCATAAAAACAGCAGTGGTTGGCGTACCGGATCACCCGGAAGGAGAATCCATCACTCTGGTAAATCTCATCCCGTTTCAAATGGGCCATGCGCGACTCAGCCACCCCGAGGAGGTCCGTTGCGCTCATGCCATAAACACGACCCAGCCGGTAGAGGGTTTCCAATTCCGCACTGGTCTGGTTCCGCTCCAGGCGGGAAATCACGGCGATGCTCAGCCCGGATCGGCCGGCGACCTCCTCAAGGGTCATGCCTTCCCGTTTACGGATGTCGCGGAGTATCGAGAAATCAAACATGCCGGAATGGCTACGGGTTGGGTCTAGTGCGCTCATAAGTTGATTTTTGGTGAAAACTTTTACTCAAAGATTAAAATTGCAATCTTTTTTTATGCTTTAAGCAAATTTACCCCTAATACCAATCGTTAAGGCAACTTCTAACCACCCGGACCATATTGACCGGCGAGCTGCGGAATCTTAAAAAATTACAACAACCCCCTTGAGGACCCGGCATATGAAAAAATCGAGGAACACTTTCCTGCTCACGGCGGCGCTTTGCCTGCCCATGCTCAGCAATGCGCTTGGACCCATCGGCGACCTGCCGGAAGCCAGTGAAGCGACCATGGAATGCATCCTCTGTCATGAGATGGCCACACCGGGAATCGTCTCGGACTGGCAGAGTAGCCGGCATGCCCGGGTGACACCGGCTGAGGCAATGAAAGCGGACGAGCTTGAAAGGCGAATCAGCGCGACCACCCTTCCCGATGAACTAGCCGCAACCACCGTGGGATGCTACGAATGCCATGGCCTCAATACGGATGCCCATGCCGATACCTTCGAGCACTTCGGTTACCAAATAAACCTGGTTGTATCCCCGCCCGACTGTGCGACGTGCCACCCGGTGGAGTCCGGGCAATACGCTGACTCGAAAAAAGCCCATGCCATCGCCAACCTGCGCAACAACCCGGTTTACCATGCCTTGGAAACGGAAGTGATCGGGGTGAAGTCCATTGAGGATGGGGTCCTCCTCAGTAATCCGCCCAGTCCCCATACGCAGGGAGAGGCTTGTTACGCCTGTCACGGGACCGAATTGACCTTCAATGGGATCAAGACCATCGACACCGATTTTGGGGAAATAGAGGTTCCCGATCTGTCAAACTGGCCAAACGCGGGCGTCGGCCGTATCAACCCCGATGGGTCCAAGGGGGCCTGCACGTCCTGCCATCCCCGGCACGGGTTTTCCATTGAAGTGGCGCGCAAACCTTACACCTGCGCGCAATGCCATGTGGAGCCGGATGTTCCTGCCTACGATGTCTGGAAGGAAAGCAAGCACGGCAACATCGTCCTCTCGGATTCAGCTAAATATGACTGGTCGGCTGTCCCATGGAAACTGGGATACGATTTCAACGCACCCAGCTGCGCGACTTGTCACAATGCCCTGTTAACGGATCCGTCGGGCGGGGAAGTCATTGCCGAACGCACCCATAATTTCGGGGACCGGCTCTGGTTGCGGATATTCGGCCTGCCGACCAGCCATCCCCAGCCCATCCATGGAAACACAACCACCCTGCGAAATGCGGACAATCAACCATTGCCAGTCACCTTTAACGGACAGCTGGCGGAAAGTGGTCTCATCGATGCCGCCACCATGGAAAATCGTCAGGCGGCCATGAGTGCAATTTGCCGGGGTTGCCACTCCACCGACTGGGTCAACGGTCATTTTGCCCAATTCGATGCAGAGGTAAAGGAAGTGGATCAAATGGTCCTCATGACAACACAGTTGATGCAACAGGCTTGGGACACCGGTTTGGCAGATCCCGAAAACCCGTTTGATGAGCCGCTTGAACACCTCTGGATCAACCAGTGGCTCATCAATGCCAATGCCATCCGATACGCCTCGGCCATGAATGGACAGGATTTTGCCGCGTTCAAGTATGGTTGGTGGGGAATTTCCCAGACCATGGCCCGCATGCACCAGCAAATCAAATCCGCACAGGAAAAGAAGTAAGCCGGTTTAGTGGCCTGTACTTGATTTTTCCCCAGTGTCCGTTTCATTGGAAATCCTCCGGCATCTCTCTCTGCTTGGAGATCCGATGCCTGACGGCCTATGAAAAAACATATTCTCATTACCAACGATGATGGAATCGAATCCCGGTTCATGCACGCCATCGCACATGCCCTGGGGAAGGACTTCGATCTCAGCATCGCTGCCCCAAAAAGCCAACAGAGCTGGATTGGGCGTGCCGTCTCCCGGACGGGTTCCGTTTCCGTTGAACCGCATCCCGAGTTGCCCTGGCCGGCATGGACCATCGGAGGCACCCCGACAGACTGCGTCAATATCGCCATTGGGAATCTGCTTGATTCCATTCCCGATGCGGTCGTCTCCGGAATCAATATCGGATACAATACCACCACCCAGCTGATTTACTCGTCCGGAACAGTCGCCGGTGCCATGGAAGGGGCCTTCTGGGGCATCCCCGCCATTGCCATTTCCCAGGAAATTCCGGACACGATATTCTTTGAGGTTGCCCACAACAACGGTCTGTTGTCCCCGGAATGGCAGGTCGTGCTCGATACCCATGCCGCTCATGCGGCCAGCCTGATCCGGGAGCTTCTTGATGAAACCGTCACAAATCCTGCCTTGAGCAAGAGCACTGCCCAGACCCGCAACGGGGATGCAATTGTCCACAACCTCAACTACCCGTCCAAACCGGCGGAACCGTTGTCAATGGTGCGAACCGTGCCTGCCCCCTTTGAGCGCATGTCCTTTTTTCATCCGGATGACTTGGGCGGATATGAATTCCATTTCAAACATGGGAAAACCCTGCCTGCTCACGCTAAAACAGATCGGGAGGCTATTGCCGCAGGGGAAGTCAGCCACTCAGTTCTGAATTTTTCCGGATTGGGAAGGGACCTAAACCATTGACCCCGACCTTTCTCCGGACAAACATGCATCTACTCTATTACTTATGAAGCGAATTTTTACGTATCCTATCACCCTTCTAGTCATCATCTGCACTGCAGGGATGCTCCCCGCCCAACAGGATCCCAACAGCGAAAAGGTGGACCCCGGACCCTTTTACGGATTCTGGGAGTTCCAGGAACCCGCCGGAGACAAGTGCATCCTGATCATCAAGCGGGGAGGACGCCTCTCCTGCTTCTGGGCTGGATCCGCTACCCGGGCCATCGAAAAGGGCAAATGGGAACGCACGGGGGAAACCCTGACCGCCAATTGGGAAGCCGGCCATGTGGACGTCTACACGATGAAGGGCGACAACGGCATTGAACGGGCGACCTACCGTAAGGGCTTATCCCTGCTCGGCGAACCCTCCCTGACCATCGGCGGGGTCCGGGTGGATTCAAGAATCCCGGGCAATCTCACCGTCAAGCCCGAAGGGGATCCCATTGTCCGGGATGAGCCCATACAGGAAGAGGCCCGGCCAGCCATTCCGGTCAATAGCCCCTTTATCGGATTTTGGAAGGTTGACCAGTCAACCGGGATTTTTGGCATTGGAGGCGGTGAACCCAATTTTTATTTGAAGCTCAGCCGCAATGGGGATGCCAGTGTCTCCCTGCGAAAATGGGAAGGTGATCAAGGTGTGCGCGGAACGTGGCGCATCGATGGGAACCGGGCCATTGTGACCTGGCCAAACAATCGGCGGGATGTCCTCATGAAAGACGGCCGGAACGGCCACCTGCTTGGAAATTACAAGCCCAAGGATGAACTCACCAGGAAACCGAGAAATCCAGCCAAGGCGGAAAAGGTGGATGCGGCGGAAGCCGAACGCTTCTTTGAAGCAGGTGGTTTTGCCCGGTTGACCGTCGTGGACATCCGCGGAAAATGGTTGCCTCAGGAAAATCCCGACAAGAGCCGGTACATCTCTATTGAGGGATGGGGCAACGCCTACCGCTATCCCGCCCGTGATGGCGGTGGCGGGACCGACCCGGGTAAGTGGCGCCTCGACAATGACAAGGTGTTGATCACATGGGTGGACGGGTCAAAGTCGATCATCCGGCTGTCATTTCCAACATTCATGCAGGATAGCATCGCCCCGGGGGAAGACTTCTCCGGCACTCCGCAGCAGTCCTTCCCGGTTGTCCGGATTATTGATGAAGAGTAATCGCCTTACGGCAACCACGGGAATTTGTTGAACTCCGGCTTGCGCTTTTCAACGTATGCCTTGTGACCTTCCTCGCCTTCCTCTGTAAGGTAGTACAACAGAGTGGCGTTGCCGGACAATTCCTGCAAACCAGCCTGCCCGTCAACGTCGGCATTGAATGCGCTCTTCAGGCAGCGGATGGCCAAGGGGCTCTTCTCCAGGATGTCCAAGGCCCACTCAACCCCTTCCTGCTCCAACTGGTCGACCGGTACCACTTTGTTGACCAGTCCCATTTTCTCCGCCTCTTCGGCATTGTACTGGCGACAAAGATACCAAATCTCCCGGGCCTTTTTCTGTCCAACGATGCGGGCCAGGTAACTGCTTCCAAATCCGCCGTCAAAACTGCCCACGCGGGGCCCAGTCTGTCCAAAAATGGCATTGTCGGCGGCGATCGTCAGGTCACAGACCACATGGAGGACGTGCCCCCCGCCAATTGCGTATCCGGCAACCAGGGCGATCACTGGCTTGGGCATGCTGCGGATAAGCCGTTGCAGATCCAGGACATTCAACCGCGGAACGCCATCCTTTCCGATGTATCCGCCTTTCTGCTCACCCCGGATCTTTTGGTCACCACCTGAGCAAAAGGCATACTTGCCATCCGTGTGGGGGCCCGCCCCTGTCAGGAGAATTACGCCGATTTCCGTATCCGAAGCCGCATCGTGAAATGCATCCAGCATTTCATCCACTGTATCGGGCGTAAAGGCGTTGCGCCGATGCGGACGATTGATCGTCACCTTGGCGATGCCATTCCACTTTTCGTACAAGATATCTGAATATTCCTTAACGGATTTCCATTGAGCTTCCATAAATTCAATTCTCCATCACCAGATAGCGCCGGTGCAACTCTTTGCTCGTTTTTCGGTCAATCGGAACTTCTGCGACGGCCAGCCCCTTTCCATCCCAGTTGTCCATGGCGCCCGCCAAATCGTCAGTCGTATCACAGATCTGATGCACCCCGCCATGAGCGCCAACGAGGCTGCCGATATCAACTGCTTGCGGAGTGGCATAGAGTTTCTCAAATGCCTCCGCTTGCCGGGCAATGGGAAGGAATTCGAAAATCCCCCCACCCTGATTGTTGATGAGAATGACAAACAATCCGGGATTGTCCTTACCCGCCCCGGCAAGGCCGCCACTGTCATGCAGAAAGGCCAGATCCCCCGTAACCAGGTATGCCGGTCTGCCGGTTCCGGCCGCCACTCCCCGGGCAAGGGAAACCGTGCCGTCAATCCCGTTGGCTCCACGCTGGGAGAATGGTTGTAATCCTTGCTGCCCGCGAGGCATGAACCACTCAGCATCCCGTATGGCCAGACTGCTGGCATAAAACACAGGACTGCCCGCCGGCAGGACACCCGACAACAACCGGTGCACGTCTCCCTCGAATATAGGATGAGATTCTCCGAGGCCTCGCTGCAGGGCTTCCTCCATGTGTCGGTCAACTTCGGTCCACCGTTCGGCGAATTGCCCCCCCTTCGAATCAACACGATCAAAAAAGGCTTTCATGGAGGAACCCACCCATTCGATATTCCCGAAAACAGGATTGATGCCTTGTTTCCCGGAACTGACCAGATAGCCCGGCACATCCAGTTCAGCCAGTTTGGCTCGCAGGGTTTTGCTTGTCGGGGGCTCTCCCCACAGAATGACTGCCTCCGGCTGGAGATCCTGCCAGACATCCGTCCGCGCGATCCGGTCATAATGGATGATCACCGTGTTCCCTGATTCGGGATGGTATCGCAACGGATTGCTCCCGTCGGCCAGGATCGGAAATCCAAATCGCTGGCTGATTTGCAGGACAGCTTCCATTTCGGAAGCCGGGTCCGCCCAATTTCTAGGGCCAGCCAGAACAAGGGTCCGCTCCGGTAAGTTAAAGGATTTTTCGGGGCGGCACTCAACCGATTCCACCGGTTTCAGGTTTTTCAGAATCGTCTGGTCAAGCTCATTGGCTTGCCCGGATGCATCAAAAAACGGTTCCCGAAATGGACAATTCAAGTGGACCGGTCCATGGGGCGCTCCCAGCGCGGTCCCCAGCGCAACCCGGCAGATTTCCCTGACCTGCCGCAGCAGGTCTGCGTTCAGGGAAGGCAGCGGCAACTCGGCAAACATCAGTGGGTAGCTCCCAAATAGGTTTTGCTGGTCGATTGTTTGACCGGCATGGCAATGCCTCAACTCCG